>Ga0209170_1000017_pt1 | contig 212260 bp, 165 predicted proteins | sample KloWWTKNB14_bulk_FD_187178 | JGI IMG/M metagenome (GOLD analysis project Ga0209170, IMG submission 187178) | Active sludge microbial communities from Klosterneuburg, Austria, studying microevolution and ecology of nitrifiers - Klosterneuburg... | ecosystem: Engineered > WWTP > Aerobic digester...
TAGCTTGCGATTTCCAGCAACATGCCATTGAACTACCCACGTACAATTTCAACTCCCTACCCAACCACCCCAACTACCACTTAGGCCCAATAGATGGCAGTGTGTGTGATAGCTTGGGGATCAATACCCTCACACCGTCGGTTCTCGGCTCCGCTCGAACAGCTACGGTGTTTCCCAGCCCAAGCACCGGCCAATTCACCATCAGTTATCCGGCAAATTCAGAAGTAGGTTCGTTGGAAATACTGGATGCAGCAGGTCGCGTTATTTTGCAAGAACGCATACCGCAGTGGAGTACCATTCACAGCTTCGATCTGAGTGATCAAGAGCATGGTGCATACACCGCTACGTTGCGTTGGGGTGGTACTAAACTATCGACCCACTTAACTGTTTTACGATGAGGTTGATCGCATTCGTTTTCGTGTTTTGGGTTCCGTTGTTTTTGTGTGCGCAAGACAAGGAATCCGCTAGGCTTCTCGACTCCGCTCGAAGACCTAGCGGCATTAGGTCGCCGAGCGTAGTCGAGGTGCCGAATGCCCTCACCATGCAAGTCATCATGGCGCAACGCCCGGCGCAAATTGCTCCATCACAATGGAAGGAAATAATGCTTAAGCCAGTGAACTATTCCCTTTATCCAATAAAGATCACGCAAGGCCTGTTGGATACGATTGATGCGACGCAGTTGGATATGCGGTACCAGTACATCATGGTGCAGGAGTAGGGTCATAACCGCACCAGCACCTTTTTTCAAGGAATGGTTCCGGCTTACCTACCGGTTGCAGTTGTCAAGCGGCGTCCGCTCATCCCGGCTCAAGGCCGGGAGCAGCGGACATTCAGCAAGCTTGCGGAACCGGCGGCGGTGTCTTCGAGGACCAGCTGGGCTTCACCTTGCGTGGGTTAAAGGTGTTTGAATTTGGGGCTTCATAAATGCGCCAAGAAGTGAAAAGGATGCTATGCTCTGCTTCTTAGGATGTTTGATCCACCGCTAAGGCCAGCACCCTAAATTCGCATCCCATTTCGGATCACGACCAGGAACGCCATGCCTATAGCAGACCGGAATACCCTTGCACATATCGCGCTTTTTATCGTGAATGCGATCTACGGCGTTAATTATGTGATCGCTAAAGGACTGATGCCCGAGGCTATTGGCCCGAACGGATTCGTACTGATGCGGGTGCTCGGTGCAGGAGCGCTTTTCTGGCTGATCTATGCATTGCGCTTCGAACGACCGGCCATCGCTGATCTGGTCCGGCTTTTTCTCTGTGGACTTTTCGGCGTGGCGGTAAACCAAACGATGTTCTTCAATGGATTGATGCGCACGTCGCCCATCAATTCCAGCACTATCATGGTGGCTACACCCATTCTGGTGCTGGTACTTTCTGCCATATTGATCAACGAGCGCGTAACGCCCACCAAAGTGCTGGGTGTGGTGCTCGGCGCATGCGGTGCCTTGGCGTTGATCTTCTTCAAGCCATCGGATGGGGGTACAGGAGCTACACTGTTAGGTGATCTTTTTATTCTGATCAATGCGATAAGCTATGGCATCTACTTGGTCATTGTTAAACCGCTTATGCGGAAGTACAATGCCATTACCGTTATGGCCTGGTCATTCCTTTTCGGGTTATTGATCATAACGCCTTTCTCGTGGAAGGAATTGAGCGTTGTGCAGTGGCATTCGCTTTCCAATGCGGTGCTGGCCTCCTTCCTCTTTGTGGTGATCATGGTAACATTCGTTGCGTACTTGTTGAACACGTGGGCATTGGGTATTGTTTCGGCAAGTGTGGTGGGAACCTACATCTACATTCAGCCGGTGCTGGCTGCTTTGGGCACGTGGCTCTTCATGCGTATCGGTGCGGAACGTTTGGGTATACCAGGTCAGTATGAAACACCTTTTGGCTTGCCACAACTCATTTGCGGTGCAGCGATCTTCTTGGGTGTGTACTTGGTGAGTAAACGGGAAAAAGAGTTCAGGTGAATAGTGAATAGACCACTGATAACACAGAAAGTAATGATCACCGCGGATAGTGAATGTGGTTGTCGGTCATTAGCTGTCGGCTTGGGCAATGACGGGCTAAATGGACGCTCACTGTCTTTTCTGCGTGCCAGTGCTATGGACCCTTGCTTCGACCATGCAGTCACTCAATTTTCTGATTTTCTGATCATCTGATCATCTGATCCCAACATTCACCGCCAACAGCCTCGCCACCACTACATTTGCCCGCTAGATAACTGCGTATGCTCAGATCAATGACCGGTTTCGGCCGGGCCGAAGGGGTGGTGAAGGAAAAGAAAGTGACTGTGGAATTACGGTCCTTGAACAGCAAGCAATTGGATCTTTTCCTGAAGGTGCCTTCGCTATACAAGGAGTTCGAGGTGGAGTTGCGCCAATATCTGGCGACCCACATTTCCAGGGGTAAGGCCGAAGCGTTCATTAATGTGGAAGGCTTACAAAGTGCGAAACGAACTTCCTTCGATCGCGAGCTCGTACGTGGCTACTACACGGAGTTGAAGGAGATCGCACAGGACATCGACCCGCACATAACCACCGACCTATTCGCACATGTTCTGCGCATGCCGGACGTTGCTACAACTACAGCGGAGGAAATTGCCGAGGGAGAATGGGATGCTGTGAGAGCTCTATTCAATGATGCTGTTGCGGCGCTCGATGAGTTCCGGCTCAGCGAAGGTGCCCGACTTCATACCGAATTGAAGGAACGCGTGGCCGAGATCAGCAAATTGTTGAACGAGGTTGCTGAAATGGATGCTGTTCGGGCTGAGCGGACACGCGAACGGATGCGCGCTAAGCTTGCCGAATTGGAAGCAAAAGTGGATCAAGATCGTTTTGAACAGGAATTGATCTTCTATCTGGAGAAGCTTGATATCACCGAAGAGAAAGTTCGGCTGCGTTCGCATTGCACGTACTTTGAAGAGGCCATGAACGGCAATGAGCAACAAGGGCGTAAGCTCAGTTTCATTGCACAGGAAATGGGGCGCGAGATCAATACCATCGGTTCAAAGGCCAACGATGCCGCGATCCAACAAGTAGTAGTGCGCATGAAGGACGAGTTGGAAAAGGTGAAGGAGCAGATCCTTAATGTGTTGTGAGTTTATCGACGGAAATGCAGAGTAAAACCGGTAAGTGCATCATCGTTTCTGCTCCGTCGGGAGCAGGGAAGACCACGATCGTGCGTAGCTTGTTGGCCCAAGGACTTCGACTTACGTTCTCTGTTAGCGCTACCAATAGATCGAAGCGTTCTTTTGAAGTGGATGGAAAGGATTATTTCTTCATTTCCATGGAGGAGTTCCAGGAAAAGGTCGAACAGGATGCATTCATAGAGTGGGAAGAAGTGTATCCCGGTATGGTCTACGGAACATTGAAAAGTGAGATCGAACGCATTTGGGCACTGGGTAACATCGCCATTTTTGATGTGGATGTGATCGGTGGCCTTCATCTAAAGAAGGTATTCGGTGATCAGGCGCTGGCCATTTTTGTTAGCCCACCCTCCATCGAGGAATTGGAGGCTCGTCTTCGAAAACGTGATACGGAGAGCATCGAAACGTTGAAGAAGCGGATCGATAAAGCAGCCCACGAAATGACATTTGCCGATCAGTTCGATGCGATCATTGTGAATGATACACTTGAACACGCTTGTGACGAGGCTTATGATCTGGTCAAGAAATTTATTGGCTGATCCGAGTAAAAGCAATTTCAATGCCTTGGAACTTATTTTGGATGATCACGTAAGATCGATCAAAACTCGGAACTGGTAGTGACCCACTGCCGCTTGATCGTCAGAATATGGTAATCCATCGAAAAAACACTTCTCGCTGACCCATGCATATCGGGTGTCTTTTTGGGTCTTTCGATCCGCCACATGTAGGCCACATTGCTATTGCCGAGCATATGCTCAGGACCCAGCAACTGGATCAGGTCTGGTTGGTGGTAACACCCCAGAATCCATTCAAGAAACACCTTGTACTAAGTGCGGATACGCATCGTTTGGCCATGGTACGGCTTGCTGTAAAAGGCAATGAAAAGTTGGTGGCCAGTGGGTTTGAGATCGATATGCCAAGGCCAAGTTACACGGCAGATAGCCTAAGGTTCATGCGCCATCGGTGGCCGGATCACGTTTTCGATCTGATCATTGGTAGTGATAACCTAGCCACATTGCACACTTGGAAAGATCCTGAAGAGATCCTGGAGCACCATACTATCCTGGTCTATCCACGTGAAGGTGTGGAGCAACACCTGGAGAATGCCGTATACCGCGATCACGCCAAGGTAAAGATCGTCAACGACTCACCAATGTTGAACGTTTCTTCGACACGCATCCGTGAGGATATAGGAACGTGGAAACCAGTTGAAGCGTTGGTCGCTCCCGATGTGTTGCGCTACATCCGCCAGCACCGCTTGTATCATTGAGTCTTTATACCGCTCAGTGATATAGGCTCCACGATGCTTGCTGTTTTGAGCAAATGGTCATGCAGAACGGTGAGTGCGCGCTCAAAATTATTTTCGTTCACCACGTGCAGATCACATAAATGCCTGTATGGCAGCAAATAGTTGCGGTAAGCAGGTAACACATGGTTATCCCATTGATACATGATCTCCTCCTCTCCATAACCGCGCTCTTTCGTATCCCGTTTTATGCGACGATCCAACTGCGCTCCTTCGCTGGCCTCAATGAATACCCGCAGATCGAAAAGCTCACGTACGGGTTCATGGTGTAATACGAACAAACCTTCCACCAGAATTATCGGAGCAGGACGTAGTTCTATCAGTTTCGGTTCCTGACCTTCTATGTTGAAGGTGTATTCCTTCCGGTAGATCGGGTCGCCTGCAACCAGGGTCCGAAGATCCTTTGCCAAGCCATTCAGGTCAACCCCTTGAGGAAGGTCGAAGTTGACCTTACCATTTGCATCAACCCCTTGCTCTTCCTTGGAGCGATAATAATCATCTTGGGAAACCAGGCAAACAGTGCCGTCGGGCAACCGTTCACGGAGAGCGCGCACCAGGCTGGTCTTGCCGGAGCCACTTCCGCCAGCAATACCTACCAGATAGGCTCCGCGCAGCATGGTGCCAAATGTAGGCAAACCGGGTCGTTGTGATCAAGGGAATTAGGAACGGTCATTTTGCTCCTTGTTCATCGTCGTGTACGCCGGACCTGGATCCATGGGTACGCGGAATGCCTTGTAAACACTGCTTGTTGTTCCGTTCCACGCAGTTTGGCACGGCGTTGGAATATGTCACGGTGTATTCCTTAAACCAGATAGAAAATGACAACCCCAAAGGACCACTACCTCAAGTTGAAGCGCCAAGCAACGCGTTACATGTTGAAAGGAGATGTGGAACGCTACATGCGGCTCCTGCATGAAATGCTTACCATTCGTACGTTAAGCCGGATGGCAGTTTCTTAACTTGAAGACGATACAACTGCGGCGGCACTTTCTTGGAGGTGCCGCCGTACTTTTTTATAGATGTCAGCATGCATGTTCATGGAGGGTCGTAAATGCTATACCATGACCCGTCCATACCCGGTTTTCAAGGGATGTTTGAGGACTTGGCCTAGTAAGGTCCATTAAATTATAGTCCCGTCCCTGTAGGGCCGCCGAACTATTTTGCAATTCTCTGGATCCTTTCAGCGCGATCTTGCGTAGAAGGTTCCATGACGAAGAAGGACAAGATAGCCTTCATCAAAAGCAGTAAGCGAAAAACGCACGTGTACAATGACCTGAACCGTTACACGGAACAACAGTTGAATGACGTGATCCGAGAGATCGTGCAAGGCCTTATTCGCGAAAGCGAGATCATTGCCAACGCATACATCAACGGCTACCGTTAGCAAGGCTGAGCGTTCGCCCTGCCGAAGGCTGAAAGCCCTCAGGTAGCATAGCCCCTACGAAAGTTGGGGCTTTGTTACGTTCGGATGGTCCTTCGTGCATTTTTTGGTTTGAAATTCAGTTGATCGCACCAAGGTCAATTAGTCGTCACAGAAGGGTATCACATGGGCATTGAATGCGTCCTATCGCAGTTGCCCACTATATTTCGGAATATCCGGAACGAAAAATGACCGAACTTCTTCATATGCCAAGCTTTTGCGTCAATAAGCAAGGAACGGTCGACCTGAGTGCTTTCAAGACTGATCTTGGTGATGAACTCAAGAAAAAGGAATTGAAGGATTCACTCGAGAAGGACAGAGATCGTATAAGTGAGCTTCAAACCAAATTATATACAGAAGGTACAAGGTCGCTTCTCTTGATCTTCCAAGCAATGGATGCAGCGGGCAAGGACAGTTGTATCCGCCACGTTATGAGTGGTGTGAACCCACAGGGATGCAATGTGCATAGCTTCAAAGCACCTAATAGCGAGGAATTGAGCCATGATTTCTTGTGGCGACACGCCAAGGCCCTTCCGGCAAAGGGGATGGTCGGGATCCATAATCGGAGTCATTATGAAGAGGTGCTCGTCGTTAAAGTGCATCCGGAGTATTTGTTGGGCCAACATATTCCTGGGATCATGAAGCCGGATGATGCGGATAAAGCCTTCTGGGAGGATCGTTACGCGAGCATTCGGGAATTTGAAGCACATCTTGCACGGCAAGGAACTGTTGTGTTGAAATTCTTCCTCCACATGAGCAAAGCGGCTCAAAAGGAAAGGTTCCTTGAGCGTATCGAGGAAAAAGAGAAGAACTGGAAATTCAGTATGGGTGATATTGCGGAACGTGGACATTGGGATGCATATCAGAACGCATATGAGGAGGCGATAAGCGCTACTGCTGCTCCGCATGCACCTTGGTTCATAGTGCCAGCCGACGATCAATGGGAAAGTCGCGCGATCGTCGGGCGCTTGGTGCGCGAAGAACTGGAGGCAATGGACCCAATGGATCCGGAATTGAGCGCAAAAGACAAGAAGGAGCTGGAGGAAGGGAAAGTGCTGTTGTTGGCCGAATGAACGGTTTGAACGGTTCAAGTATCTTCGGAGCTTGATCGGTAGATGTTCGTCGGTTTTTACGGGTTGTTCTCAACGTCATGAATGCTCGGGTGGAATACTGTTCTTAGGTGTGCCAAAATCGGAATTTGATCGGATGGGAAAACTAAAGCGGTGGAGATTGGTGCCAGAGGTTGATAACGACCTGGTCCAAGCATTGGTGCATGATCGTTGCCCGGAACGTGGAGCGCGCATTCTGGTGCAGCGTGGAATTAAGGATCATGAGCAGGCATCCGTCTTCTTCAGGCCGTCCTTGGATCAGTTGCATGATCCGTTCCTCATGGCCGATATGAGGAAAGCGGTTGAACGGATCGAGGAGGCGTTGGCCGAGAAACAACGCATAATGGTCTATGGCGATTATGATGTGGACGGTACTACGGCCGTGGCGTTGGTCTATTCCTTTCTACAGAAATTCACGAGCAATATCTGCTTCTACATTCCGGATCGCTATGCAGAAGGGTATGGGATCTCTACGCAAGGGATCGATCATGCCAAATCCGAAGGAGTTGCGTTGATCATTGCGTTGGACTGCGGTATCAAATCCATTGACAAAGTGGAGTATGCCAACTCCAAAGGGGTGGACTTCATTATTTGTGACCACCACAGACCAGGGGATAAGTTACCCGCCGCGGTGGCTGTGCTTGACCCGAAACGGAATGATTGCAATTATCCATTCAAAGAATTGAGCGGCTGTGGTGTTGGTTTCAAGTTGATGCAAGCCTTGGCTCAGAACAACAACATGCCATTCAGTGACCTGGAACCATTGTTGGATCTAGTTGCGGTAAGCACGGCGTGTGATATTGTTCCCGTGAATGGCGAGAACAGGGTACTTGCACACTTCGGATTGCTGAGATTGAATTCCATGCCAAGGCCAGGTATTAAGGCAATGCTGGATATGAGCAACGCAAAAAGGACGCAGGGAATTACCGACCTCGTTTTTTCGATCGGACCACGGATCAATGCCGCAGGGCGCATCGAACATGGTAGCCAAGCAGTGGAATTGTTGTTGGCCAAACAAGCTCAGCAAGCTGCGGAGATCGGCAACCGTGTGGATGTGAACAATACACAACGCCAAGTGCTGGACAAGGACATTACACGTGAGGCCTTGGAACACATCGATGACCTTGTAACGCAAGATGGTTGGAGTACAGTGGTTTTTCAGGATACGTGGCATAAGGGTGTGATCGGGATCGTGGCATCGCGGTTGATCGAGAAACATTACAAACCCACCGTTGTGCTTACCGAAAGCAACGGTATGGCTGTGGGTAGTGCGCGAAGCGTGAAGGGGTTCGATGTGTACGAAGCGATCAATGCCTGCAGCGATCTATTGGAGCAATTCGGTGGACATATGTATGCCGCTGGTCTCAGTATGCCACTTGAGAATGTGGATGCCTTCAAGAAAAAATTCGAAGACGTGGTGCGCAATACAATGGATCCTGAATTGCGAATTCCGGAAGAAGTAGCTGACCTCGAACTACGACTAAAGGACCTGGATAAACCCTTGGTTGGTCTATTGCACTACATGGCACCATATGGTCCAGGGAATATGCGTCCCATGTTCCTGATCAGAGGGCTGGTGGATCGCGGTCGCGCCAGGATCGTTGGTGAGGATCACGTGAAAATGGAATTAGCACACCCGCAGGATCCAAAGCTTAGCTTCGATGCGATCGGGTTCAAATTAGGACACCATTTCGAAATGATCAAGACCGGAAAACCGTTCAGCGTGTTGTGTACGTTGGAAGAAAATGAATGGAATGGTCAAGTGAAAATGCAGTTGAACGTAAAGGATATCAAACCAGGTATACTTAATTTGTTGGTAGGCGAAGGTCAGAAGGAGTCTGCAATTGGAGTTGCGGGTCCGGCCTAGAACGTGCGACCTTTGAATGACCGGATAGAGAATGAAATGAAGAAAGCAACTCTCTTTTTTACGGGCATATCTGCATGCCTCCAGTTTTTTACTGCACGTGCGCAGACACCTACTTGGAGCGAGGATGTAGCGTGCATCGTTTACTCGCATTGCACAACTTGTCATCATGAAGGTGGAGCGGCGCATTTCAGTTTAACGACCTTCACTGATGCGTACTATTCACGGAATGACGTAAAGGCGGCAACGGAACTTGGCTACATGCCACCGTGGCCACCTGACCCCAATTATCGGTCCTTAGCACATGAGCGCGTGCTTACGCAAGAGGAGATCGATATCATTGGTTCATGGGTTGATGGTGGAGCGCCGGAAGGTGACCCTCTGTTGGCGCCACCGGTACCTATTTACGCCAACGCATCGCAAATTCCGCAGCCGGATCTTACCGCGATCATGGAAGATTACGTGGTACCTCCGAGCAGCAGTGATCTCTATAGATGCTTTGTGTTGGATATCGATAACCCGACCGATCAGTTCATTACAAAGTTGGAAGTAGTACCAGGTAACCGCCCTATCGTTCATCACGTTCTTGTTTTCCAGGATACATCGGGCCAAGCCCAGGTGTTGGATGATGAGGATATTGAACCCGGCTACACCAATTTTGGCGGGATCGGTGTGAACAGCGCAAAGCTTATTGGTATCTGGGTCCCTGGATCCGATGCCTTGGAAACACCAAGTGGTATGGGAATTAAACTATTTGCCGGAGCGGACCTCGTCATACAAGTGCACTATCCTGCATTGAGTACGGTTGAGTTGGACAGTACACGCGTGAACATCCAGTTCGGCACGGCTCCGTTCATGCGAGAACTTGCGATAGACCCCGTGCTTGATCATGTGGTTACGATCACGGATGGCCCACTGGTCATTGCGCCGAATGAGGTGCGAACCTTTCATGCACAATATACAGCTCCCATTGCCGCGACCATTACTGCGATCGGCCCTCACAGTCACTTGCTTGGAAAGAGGATGAAAGCGTATGCCATTCCACCCGGTGGTGATACCATTCCGCTGATCGACATACCCAAATGGGATTTCAGATGGCAGGGAATGTATCAATTCCGACATCCGATCTATTTGCCCGCTGGAACCGTGTTGTATGGTGAAGCAGATTACGATAACACGGCAGACAACCTGAGTAACCCGAATTCACCGCCGGATTGGGTATGGCTTGGCGAAGCCACTACCAACGAGATGATGCTCTTCTATTTCGCCTATGCATTCGGTATCCCAAGTGATGAGAATATCGTTGTGGATGATGCGCTACATGCGGAGCATTACCAGGATTGCGACCCGGCTTTCCAAGTGGGTGTGGAAGAGCTTCAGCTGGTTCCAGCGCTGGGGGCGTGGCCGATCCCTGCAAGCGATTTCTTGTCCGTTGCAACCTATGGTCGTAAAGGAGTTGTTCGGTTACTCGATATCAGCGGGCGGGCGATCATGCAGGAATCTGCGTCCAGTGATGTGGTCCGGTTCAATGTTGCTGATATCGCACGCGGCGTCTATTTCATCGAGCTTGTTTCAAAGCAGGGCTCAGCACCGCAACGTGTGAAAGTGCTTCTGGAATGATCGATCATACCTCGGATGAACATTTCATGCGGCATGCATTGCGCGAAGCAGAATTGGCTTTTCAGGCTGACGAAGTTCCGGTCGGTGTTGTTATCGTTTGCAAGGACCAGATCATTGCACGCGCACACAACCTCACCGAACGGTTGAACGATGTTACCGCACATGCCGAAATGCAAGCGATCACTTCAGCAGCACAGAACCTCGGCGGTAAATACCTGAAGGACTGTACGCTCTTCGTAACGTTGGAACCATGCGTAATGTGCGCTGGTGCTTTGCAATGGGCACAAATGGGGCGCATCGTTTTCGGTGCGTTCGATGAAAAAGCGGGGTATCGAAGGTTCGGTCAACGCACGTTGCATTCAAAGACCGTTGTTGTAGGTGGCGTATTGGAGGCGGAATGTGCCGATCTGTTGAAGGCCTTCTTCAAACGGAAACGGGCCTTATGACCGATGGCCCGAACACGGATCACGGTTTTCCTCAATACTTACCTTTGTACCACGCCTTGAGTGCCTGTATTGTTGATCAGAAGTGAATTGATCAGGTAAGGGAGGCGGCCGTTCTACGACAACCATATTGCACAACGGATAACGAATAACAAAAAACAAGACCCAATGTACCCAGCAGAATTAGTTGCCCCAATGAAATCCGAACTGACAGCTGTCGGTTTTGTAGATCTACATACTCCTGAGCAAGTTGATAAAGCATTGTCACAACCCGGCACGGTGTTGTGCGTGGTGAATAGCGTTTGCGGTTGTGCCGCAGGTGCTGCTCGCCCAGGTGTTAAGCAATCCTTGAATGGTGAAAAACGTCCAGATAATCTGGTTACGGTTTTTGCTGGTGTGGACACTGATGCCACGAACCAAGCACGTAAGCATTTCCTGCCTTATCCGCCAAGTAGCCCTTCAATGGGATTGTTCAAGGATGGTAAGCTTGTGCATTTTCTGGAGCGCCATCACATAGAAGGTCGCAGTGCCGAGATGATCGCCGAGAATTTAGCGATGGCTTACGACGAGTTCTGTTAGACCTGATCGTTAGTTGTTGGTCATTCGGCAGCTGAGCTGATAAGCAACTAACAACAGGAATGAAGCCTTTGAGAACTGGCCTCCTATTGGGAGGCTTTGTTCGTTTTGATCAAGGCGTCAGTGTAAGGGTCATCGAGTTGCCGCGACGATCACTACTATGACACTTGTGTGAGCACCTTTGAATAATTTCACCATTCGACCGCTTCACTATGAAACACCTTTTGACGCTCCTTCTTGTACTGCCCCTTTTCGGCAATTCACAAACGCTGGTCAGTATCATGCCACAGCAGCGTACTGCGTTATTGGAAGAATTCACAGCGATCAATTGTGGTAATTGTCCTGCGGCACATGCTGTAGCTACAAACCTCTTTACACAGTACAATGATCAGTTGGTAGGGGTTGAAGTACATGGTGGGTCCCTTGCGAATCCCTCCTCAGGGCAACCCGACTTTCGTACAACGGATGGTACGGCATTGTGGAGTGTATTCGGCGTGAACTTCCAACCGCAGGGCACGGTGAACCGCGAAGCCTTGTCCGGTGCTTCAAGTTGGAGCAACGCTGTCAGCAATATCCTTTCACAAACATCGCCGGCCAATATTGGAATTGCCGCTACCGTTGAGAACGGTATGCTGACCGTTGATGTCGAAGTGTATTATACCAGTACTCCGGCGAACAATGATGAGATCCATGTGGCATTGACCCAGGATCATATTATCGGGTATCAACAGGATTATGGGAATGGCGCACAACAGAATTATGATCATCGCCATGTACTACGTGATATGATCACCGATGTAGCTGGTGATCCAGTTGCAGTTAATACGTTAGGAACCTTGGTGGAACGTACGTACACATTGACCTTGGACCTGGATTGGACCATTGCAGATCTGCGCGTGGTAGCATTTATTGGGCCAACTACCGGAGCAGTTTATCAAGTGAAGCAAGTAAATGCCGATGGCGGAATTACAATGGCGGTAGACGGTCAAGAACGACATTCAATGATCGGTGCTATTTATCCCGTTCCGGCAACTGACGCAGTAGTGATCAATGTGGGCCCAACGGCTGCAGGGCACATCATGTTTTTGCGTGATGCCACGGGGCGTGTGGTCTTGCAAGAACGCGTTGGCATTGGTGCGACCAATGTGATCATGAACGTCTCGGGTCTAGCAGCGGGACTCTATACCGCAGGATTCATCGGTAGCAAAGCGCGGATGATCATTGTAGAGTGACCTCGCATTCAATTTGCATTCATAACGAAGAAGCCCCGCTGGAATTTCCAGCGGGGCTATTCATTAAAAGGTTCGAAGGTTATTGAACGATCAAGCGCTTAGTGCCTTGTTGGCCATCTTTCGAATAAATACGGAGCTGGTAAATTCCTACAGGCAGTGTGCTTACGTCCAAGTCATGTATTTGCACGCCGTTGGCTGTGTTGGTCAATTGTTCGTTACGCAACAAGCGGCCCATAAGATCCGTTAGTTCAAGCTGCATGCTGTATCCAACACCAGAGTACACCAGCTTTGTGCTGTTCGTTGTGGGATTAGGATAGAGGTCAATACCGATCGCGTTGAATGGTCCTTCTTCCATCTGAAGTGGGGCATCGCGGAGCCATAGGGTTCGTTCATAATGAGAGGTGACCGTGTTATAGACCGTAATGGTTTCATCAGAGAGCGTGACGTACGGAACCAAGACTCCGGGTTTGTAGAACATATGGTTGATGTAAATGTGGCGATAGGGCGTGTTGCCATGCTGATCAATATAATCTTCAGTCCGTTTCACCCTCAATACATTGGATACTGTTCCGTAAGGCATGACCAGCTCGCCATAGCCGTCCGCAACACATGTTATCGTACCGGTCCGGCTGGCTGAAGAAGCCCCGTAGGTCCCGCTCCATTCATCCGTCCATGTTGTGTTATAGGAACATGGGAATGACAGGATCATTTCAGAGTCATCGTAAAATGCCAGAGAATTATCAGAAGAAGTAAATGCCCCTATCTTGAACCAACCGGCTGCGTTCACTTCGCAGTATTCGTAGATTCCCCCAGACGTATGAATAGCCCAATTCGAAGTAGGGAAAGACGAGGCGTTATTCGTAGTTGAGGCTAAAGCAATTCCATGGTTTCCAGTGCCCGGAGAAGACAACGTTGAAAAATCCCAAGTTTGATCAGGTCCGGGTGGGGTAGGCTCGACATATAGTGTGCTTCCAGTATTATAGGTTATTGTTGCCACAGGAATATTGGTCGTACTGGTAAGCGTTTGTGCTGTTGCCGAAATACCGACGATAGTTGCGAATTGTAATAATGAAATTCTCATTCTAATTGTATTTGATGTTGTGCAATTTAGGCAGATCGTTACCTAAGATCATGTTAGGCACTGATCATTCAATGCAGATTCCAGTGCATGTGCTTGTTTCGATGAATGTCCGTGAAACAAAAAGCCCCACCAACATGACAGGGCTTTTCAATTCTAATTGATCTTCTCAAAAAGAGATCGAGCAAGGTCAGACCACTCCCTGATCCAACATCGCGTCAGCAACTTTTACGAAGCCAGCGATGTTCGCACCTTTTACGTAGTTAATGCTCTTGCCTTCCTGACCGTGCGCTACACAAGCAGCATGGATGTTCTTCATGATCGCATGCAACTTGGCATCCACTTCATCGCGGGTCCAAGCCATACGCAAACTGTTCTGGCTCATCTCCAAACCGCTGGTTGCTACTCCTCCAGCGTTGCTGGCTTTACCCGGAGCAAATACCACGTTCGCGTTCTGTAGAATGGTGATCGCATCAGGGGTGGTCGGCATATTGGCTCCTTCTGCCACATACTTCACACCTTTCTTGATCAAGCTCTTCGCATCGTTTGCATCCAACTCGTTCTGGGTAGCGCAAGGCAATGCAACATCGCACTTAGCAACTACATCCCATGCGCTAGCACCTTTCACGAACTTCGACCCTTTGAATTTCTTGGTGTATTCTTCGATACGACCACGCGTTACGTTCTTAAGGTCCATCAAGAAAGCGAGTTTCTCTTTGGAAATACCAGCTGGGTCATAGATCGCGCCACTGCTATCACTGGCGGAAACCACTTTCGCACCGAACTGGGTCGCCTTTTCAATGGCGTATTGTGCAACGTTTCCACTTCCGCTTACTGCTACCACCTTGCCTTTGAAGCTGGTCTTGTTGCGGGCCATCATTTCCTGTGCGAAATAGACACAGCCATAACCCGTCGCTTCCGGACGGATCAATGATCCACCCCAACTGGTGCCCTTGCCGGTAAGGACGCCGGTGAATTCATTGGCCAAGCGCTTGTACTGCCCGAATAAGTATCCGATCTCGCGACCACCAACACCGATATCACCAGCAGGTACGTCGGTGTCAGGGCCGATGTGGCGGAATAATTCCGTCATCATGCTCTGGCAGAAACGCATTACCTCCGTATCGCTCTTTCCTTTCGGGTCGAAATCACTTCCACCTTTTCCACCGCCCATTGGCAAAGTGGTAAGGCTATTCTTGAAGGTCTGTTCGAAACCGAGGAACTTCAAGATGCTCAAATTCACGCTCGGGTGGAAACGCAGACCGCCTTTGTACGGCCCGATCGCGCTGTTGTATTCCACACGGAATGCGCGGTTCATTTGGGTAACACCTTTGTCATCCACCCATGGCACGCGGAATATAATGGTGCGCTCCGGCTCTACCATGCGCTCCAAAAGCATTTTGCCTTTGTACTTCGGATTGGCTTCAATGAACGGGATCACCATTTCGGCAACCTCGTGTACAGCTTGAAGAAATTCGGGTTCGTTTCCATTACGGACCTTCACTTCGCTCATGAAAGCGTCAACCAGTTTTTGGTTATTGGGTGCAGTTTTGGCGGTTGCCATACGTTTTGGGGTTGAAATAGGCCGCGAAGGTAGAACTGTCATTGGTGTTGACAAGCGGTTTCGGGAAGGTTTTTAACGCAAGTTCAAGGATATGGTTTCATTTGAAGAGTGCCCCATTATCTACGGACCTTGAGTGGTCGACAGGTGATCCTGGGCCCCAAAATGGATCGTCCTGGTTCGAAACGCTACCACTCTTCGTTCGGGAAGCGAGCCGCCATTGGTTCGTTCATCCTCAATTCAATGCATATACCTTTCCCGGCAACACACGCACAACCCCACTGAACTCCAAATTCAATAAAAGACCTGCGGCCTTGCCTTGTGCCATCCTGCTTTGGATGCACAGCGTGTCGATATCCACTTTGCCTTGGGTCTTGAGTATGTCAACAAGGATCTGCTCATCGGGCATCAGGTCCACGAATAATGATGGTTGTACTGGTTTCTTATGCTTGGGCAACCACTCCATCAAGGTGATCACATCCATAGGGCTTGTGATCAACGCGGCTTTGTTCTGTTGGATCAGTTTGTTGCAACCCTCACTGCGCGGATCGCTTGGTCGCCCGGGAAAAGCAAATACATCACGATCATAACTGCTTGCAATATCAGCGGTGATCAACGATCCTCCCTTTGGAGCACTTTCCACTACAATGGTGCAATCCGTTAGTCCGGCTATGATCCGGTTCCGAGCTGGAAAATTTCCTGGTGCGAAGGGGCTATCGCTTGGTAATTCCGTTATCAATGCACCATTCTCCAACATGTCCTTTGCTGTTGCGGCGTGCTCTGCTGGATACAATCGATCAAGACCATGGGCTACGCAGCCTATGGTCGCCATGCCATTCTTCAACGCAGTGCGGTGGGCGACTATGTCGATTCCATACGCTAATCCACTTACTATGGTGGCGTTGCATTCTTTCAAGCCTTCCACAAGTTCAACACACAAGCGTTTCCCTTGTTCAGTTGGTGTGCGCGTTCCCACGACCGCGACCATGTGCTGACCGTCCAATTCGGAATTGCCTTTCGCGTACATGAGCACAGGTGAATCCACGCACTCATGCATGCGTTTCGGATACGTATCCCGGTCCAAATAGAACAGCATGCGCAGCTTATGCTTCTGCACATACACCAACTGCTTTTCAGCCAGTGGAATGATCTTCTTGTCCGTTATGCTCCCGATCAACTTCGGACCAATACCCGGGATCTTTTCTAAGGTATTCTTCAATTTCCTGTCTGTGAAGATCGTATCCACCCCGCCACAGTAGGCAACCAAGTTCCGGGCATTCACTGGACCAATGCCTTTTAGCATCGAGAGTGCGATGCGGTGTATCCATTTTTGATCTTCCACGCGCTCTTTTTCTACATTTACCCGCACCACGAACACAACCAACTCTAATTCAGGGGGTGTTCGGGCAAATGTAACCGCAACGCGATCCTTATTGAACAGCACAAATGAAAAGGTTTGTCTACTTACTGCTAGCTGGCTTTGGGTTTCTCCAAACGCAAGCACAGGATGCCACTTTGCGCGGTACTATAACCGACGCGGCCAGCAGCGAAACATTGATCGGCACAAGCGTACAGTACGCATCGAACAAGGGGATGGTCACCGATGTGGATGGCTCCTACATGTTTACGCTCCCTCCTGGTGAATATGAATTGCATATTAGCATGATCGGGTATGCCCCGCGTTCCGAGAAGGTGATCCTAACAGCAGGAGAAGATCGAAGGTTGGACATCAAGCTGGTCGTTTCAACTGCCCAGCTCGATCAAGTTGTTGTTAGTGCTGGTAGGTTCGAACAACGGGTAGGAGAGGTAACACAATCCTTAAGCGTCCTAAGACCTGATATCGTGCAGAACAAGAACATTACCTCCATGAGCGACGCATTGGACCAAGTGCCCGGCGTGGTGGTGGTGGATGAAGATCCGCAAATACGTGCAGGCAGCGGGTTCAGCTACGGAGCGGGATCCCGCGTACAAGTGTTGGTGGATGACATTCCTATTCTGAGCGGGGATATCGGACGGCCTAATTGGACGTTCCTGCCGCTGGAGAACTTGGAGCAAGTAGAGGTGATCAAGGGCGCATCTTCGGTGCTCTACGGTAGTGCCGCGCTTAGTGGGGTGATCAACGTACGGACCGCGTTCCCAAGGCAGGAACCTAAAACCCGTGTTGTGGCGTTCACAGGTATGTATGATACGCCTGGCAGCGCCCAAGCGAAGTGGTGGGGAGATAACAACCCTACCATTTCCGGGGTCAATTTTTTCCACTCTCGCATGATCGGTAATCTGGATCTCGTAGTTGGCGGGAATGCACTTTCGGATGATGGTTTCGTAGGCCCCGAGCCGATCTCACCGGATTCCCTTGCCGTTGATCCGCTTCGCATCGGGCCCGGTGGGTATGACAAGCGCATCCGATTCAATACCGGGTTGCGGTGGCGTAATAAAAAGGTGAAAGGCCTCAATTATGGTATTAATACCAACGCTATGGAAAGCCGGAATACAAGCGTTTTCATCTGGGATGATGTGGAAGAAGGACAATACCGACCCGAACCGAACACCATTACCGTTACGCAAGGCACGCAGTTCTATATCGACCCGTTCCTGAATTATTTCTCGAATGCCGGTACGCGGCATTCCATCCGAACTCGCTGGCACCGCCAGATCTTCGAGAACAGTGGTGGCCAAAGCAATAGGAACGATGTTCTCCATGCTGAATACCAGATCCAACAGAAATTACAACTATTCGGCGAGACCGTTATTACCGGTGGATTGGTCCTACGCTCGGTAAAGAGTGATGCGGAGTTATACAGGCTAACGGAAACCAGCTCCGGATTGAACACCGCTGAGAACCTTGCCGGATTCATTCAGCTGGATAAGAAGCTCTGGAACAAACTCGCTATTTCCGCTGGCGTCAGGTATGAGCAATTCACCGTGAATGATGAAGTTGCTGCCAGACCGGTAGTGCGAGCAGGGGCTACGTACCAAATACACAAAGCTACTTTCCTTCGCGCCAGCTACGGCGAAGGGTTCCGCTTCCCTACGATCGGTGAGCGGTTCATCAATACCAGTGTGGGCCAGTTGGTGATATACCCCAATGCGGAGCTGCGACCGGAGGAAAGTTGGAACGTGGAAGGAGGCGTGAAACAAGGCTTCAAGATCGGAAATTTCATGGGATATGTGGATGCCGTCTATTTCCAACAAACATTCACCGATTATGTGGAATTCACCTTTGGACAATGGACTCCGTTCGTTTCCTTCTCCAACCCTGGTTTCGGTTTCAAAAGTGTGAATACAGGTGGTGCCAAGGTTACCGGATATGAATTCGAGCTAGGTGGCAAGGGAAAGATCGGTGGAGTGGAGATCGGAGTGCTTGCGGGTTACACCCATACCACGCCCATTTCCACTACACCGGATGAGGTCTATTCACGTTCCGCAGGTCTTGGTGCACTTCCCTATTCGTATAACACAACGAGTTCCAATACCGAGGGCAATATCCTGAAGTTCCGAGTGCGTGATATGTTCCGATCGGACATCCAACTGACCTATCACAAGGTATTCTGTGGTTTCAGTGTTCGCTACAACAGTCATGTGCGCAACATCGATAAGGTCTTCGTTGATCTGGATGAGTCGACCTCTTCAGCACTAAGCCTGAAGACCGGGGTAAGTTCCTGGATGAAGACCCATACAACAGGAACTACATTGGTGGATGTACGTGCAGGGTTGGACCTTACGGAAGAAGTGCGGCTTTCCGTTATCGTGAACAACCTCACGAATGAGGTTTATGCTTTGCGCCCTTTGGCGATCGAAGCGCCGCGTACATTCCAGGTACAGATGACCTTCGAGTTATGAAAAGCATGCGCGTTCTGGCGGTGATCCCGGCGCGCTATGCAAGTAGTCGGTTGCCCGGTAAGCCGCTGGTGGATATCGGTGGCAAGAGCATGGTGCAACGGGTATGGGAACAGGCCAGCAAGGCAACAGGTATTCTTGAGGCTGTAGTGGCAACGGATGATGAACGGATCATGCATCACGTAGCTGCATTCGGCGGTAAGGCGGTCATGACCTCTCCGGATCACCCGAGTGGTACGGACCGCTGTTTCGAAGCATTGCAGATCAGTGGTGCACATCGATTTGATGCAGTCGTGAATGTGCAAGGTGATGAGCCATTCATTGAACCCTTGCAGATCGACCAACTTTGCCAAACACTCGTTGCCGCGCCCGGCGGAATAGCTACCTTGGCGCAAGTAGTAACGGATGATCATGATCTTGATGATCCCGGAGAAGTATTGATCACGGTCAATACTAAAATGGATGCACTTTATTTCAGTCGTGCCGCGATCCCTTTCCTACGTGATGTCAGTGACGGACAAAGGCATGAACATTTCCGTTTCTTAAAACATGTTGGTCTGTACGGGTATCGATCGGAAGTGTTGGAGCAATTGGTCAGCTTGAAGCCATCGCCGTTGGAAGTGGCTGAAGGTCTGGAACAATTACGCTGGGTGGAGAATGGACACAAGGTTCGTATCGGCCTTACTGAACACCCTTCATTCTGCGTGGATACACCTGCGGATCTTGAATTAGCACGAAAACGGATCTCTGGGTTAAATTCGCACCGCTAAGAATGGGTATCGCGCGGGAATTGCATCAGCTTCTTTATTGCCACGACTGTGTTATTGTACCGCAATGGGGCGGTTTCCTTACACAGTACAAAAGCGCCAGATTGGATGAAGGCCGTAAACTGGTGCACCCACCTGGCAAGGATCTAAGTTTCAACCGGAACTTGGTTCGTAATGATGGTGTTCTAGCGGATCATATCGCAAAATGCGAAGGGATCTCATTCGATCGTGCTACGGCTAAGATCGCTACGGAAGTTGCCAACTGGCGCAGTGAAATGGACCAGCATGGCAGGGTGGAAGTGCCCCATATCGGGATATTCTACAGAGATAGCGATCGGAACCTCCAGTTCGATCCGGACAAGCGCGTCAACTTCTTGAAAGATGCATACGGGCTGCGTCCTGTTCCAGCGATCCTCCTCGAGCAAAAGGCTCCTGTTGTTCGAACCTTGGACCCTGTGGTTTCCGTGGCAGAACCAGTTGAACGGCCCACGTCCATTTTCTGGGCTGCTGCGGCTTCTGTGGCATTGCTTCTAAGCGCTTCAGCCGTATGGTACTTTACATCCGGTCAAGGGCAACGTGCGGAATGGGCCAATTTCGCACCACTAGGAAAACCAGCCATCACATACTCCGCTGTAACGATCGCGGTACCAGACATTGCAGAGCTGCCGGTCTTCACCTTACCTAACGATCAATTAGGCGTACAGAAGATCCCGATCACAACGGATGACGAGACCATGGTCACTGTTGATCTGGGTATGCCTTCGCCACCGGAAAAGGAGATCGCTCCGACACCGAAGATCGCGGTGGAAAAGTCCGTAGCGGACATCCCGGCGCCCAAGGTCGAAGTGCCACTGATGAACAAACGGTTCCACTTGATCGGTGGTTGTTTCGCGCAACCGGAGAATGCAGATAAATTGCTGGAACAACTACGCAATTCGGGGTACGCAGCATTACGACTTGAAGAACATAAAGGACTTCACCCCGTCGCGTTCGGTAGCTATGCCACAAGGGCAGAAGCAGTTAAGGCGCTTGATGCGTTGCGAACGGATCCTTCACGTTCAGCTTGGTTACTGATCCGTTGATCCTACTCCATAACTTAGTACCCACGAGAACGGCAGTAATGCATGAATTGAATTTAGAATTCTGTACCATTTATTTTTTGGAGAACGACGTTGCACACACGCACTTCAAAGGAGAACGGACCATCTCTGCCGAACAGGTACAAGAGATGTTCGATGCGATCGAGAAAGAACGGGGTGGACGTAAGGTGTTGCTCATGGTCTCCGTTGGGGCCGGAACTACCATGAGCAATGAAGCTCGTGCGTATGCATCAACCGAGGATTCCTGTAAATACATTGCCGCGGACGCTATCCTGGTCCGTGATTTCGGTCATCAGTTGGCTGCGAATGTTTTCGTTCGACACCATAAACCGCATAGGCCCATCCAAATGTTCAATGACAAGAACAAGGCAATGGATTGGTTGGCCATGCAACGTAATTTGATCTGAGCATGAGTATATTTCGTTGGAGCTTTATCACGGCTGTATTAGCATTTCCTGTTCTTTCAACGGCGCAAATTGTTGTTGTGCCTGCTGCAAGAACGATCAAGACAAGTAAAGCAGAAGTTGTTGCTTTGGCCATTGCGCCAAAAGGTGACCGTATTCTTGTTGGTCTTAACGACGGCGCAGAGCTTTACGATATCGAAAGTGGAAAGATGGTGGGAACATACCCCTTCAATGAAGATGATGGTACTGCGGTGTACCATGTGGGCTTCAATGATAATGGCGAGAAAGTGGTATTGATCGGACACTCCGGCAAACGAGCCGTGTGGAACGTGAAGACCGGTAAGCGGGAGATGGTGCTGCGGGATAACCTTTGGATACCGACCTATCAGGACGCAACCAGAATGGGATTGATAGGAAAGAACTCCAATTTCGATCGCTTCTATCAGCAAAGCGAATCAACGTTCGGTGACTATACCGTACGTACAGGAAAGAGCGGTGTGATCGAGTTCGTGGATGCCGAGAATAAAGTGGTACAGACCATTGAGTTCCCGGAGAATAAGGACCAACACCACCGTGCGCCATTGCTCTTCTGGGAGGAGTGGTTCATTACCGGTACTGATGACGGACAAGTGCTGTTCTACACACTTCCGAAGTAACTCGTTCACGGTATGGCTGCCAATGCATCAGCCACATGCTTCTCCCCATACAATGTGCTTTTGGTGATCGCTATGATCAACCCTTGTTCATCGATCACGTAAGTAAGTCGATGGTCCAGTAACCCGAATAGCCTACCTACATGATAGGCTTTGCGTGCTGTGCCTTTATCATCGACCAATAACCGGAAGGGTAACGAGAATTTATTGGCGAATCGCTGATGTGATGCAGCATCCTGAGCACTTATTCCGATAACCTCGGTATCCGCATTCACGAACGTTTCATACGAATCACGGAAGGCACAGGCCTCCACAGTGCATATTGTTGTGTCATCCGCTGGGTAGAAAAAGATCACAGCATTCTTCTTTCCACGCAGTTCGCTCAGGCGAAAGCGATCACCGTGTTGGTCCAAAAGATCAATTTCGGGGGCATTGCTGCCGATCTTCAACATTTCTCGCTGGGTTGTGTGCAAAGAACGCTGTTCTATTGCGCATTGATCGAAGCGCAAACTTGGCGGTCTACATTTGCCTCCCATATCACATTCCGAAGCCCCTCCTTTATGAGCCCGAACACTTCCAGATCCACTACCGATAGTTATACCGAAACAACTCACCTGATCCTGCCGAACGATACCAATACACTCGGCAACCTCTTCGGTGGGCAACTCTTGAAGTGGTTGGATATGAGTTGCGCAATAAGTGCACACAGGCATTGCAAGGGCTTGGCAGTGACTGCTGCGGTGAACAATGTCAGCTTCGATAAACCCATTAAACTAGGCGACTTCGTTACCATTAAGAGCCACGTGAGCCGCACTTTTGCTACCAGTATGGAGGTATGGGCAGACGTATGGATCGAAGATCAAATGAGCGGTGAACGCATCAAAGCCAATAGCGCGATCTACACCTTCGTTGCTGTGGATCGGGATGGCCGATCCACACGGGTGCCTGAGGTGGTGCCCAGTAACGAGGAGGAACAGATCAAGTTTGATGGAGCGTTGCGTCGTCGGCAATTGCGTTTGATCCTAAGCGGAAAAATGAAACCCGAGGAAGCAACGGAATTGAAGAAATTATTCGCGATCCAATAGTCGCGATCGCGATCCGCGTCCCACTAGCTCTCACAGAAGAATTCACCGGTCTCGGTATCCAAAGCACGCAGTTCCAATTTCCTGAGGATCGTTGAAACGTAAGTTGAACTTTGATCACCACCGAAAACGTGTACCAATAGATACCGGACTTCATCGCGGTTCTCCATGTGGAACTGGATGCTCATGTCCACGCCTTCATCACGCAAGAAGATCCAGTCACTTCCTTCGCCCTCGGCTTTTGGTAGAGCTTGATAGATCTTTGCCATGAGGTCCGTTCGCTTGCCGATCGGCTTGGGAACATGGCTATTGGGAACTTCCTTGATCGATGGCACCAATGGTAGGTCCTGAATGTAGATATCCCAGCTCATGAGCGGGTATTACGTGATCTGTTCGGCCAAAGTTGCAATCCGCTGTAGGTCATGCTTTTCCATGCAATGGAAATGACCTTTTGGGCAATCATTGAAACCGATCTTGGAACACGGGCGGCACGAAAGCCCCAGAACTTCAGAAATGTGGGCACGTTCCGGGTTTGTTGGAATGTAGGGTCCCATACCGAATGAAGGAACGGTATTGCCCCAAATGCTTACCACATTCTTGCGATACGCACATGCGATGTGCATGGCGCCACTATCATGCGCTATCACCGCGCGCGCTTGCTCTATCAATGATGCGCTGCCCAGAATATCATACTTACCGGTAACGTCCCAAGCGCGTCCACCTACTTCGTTCGCAATGCCACGGGCAATACGCACATCGTCCTCGCCACCGATCAAGACCAGCGGACCTTCGATCATTTGCACCAGTTCGATCCAACGGTGTTCCGGCAATCGCTTGGTAACGTGAGCCGCACCTATGGCCAGTGCGGTATATCCATTCTGATGCGTTGTTGGTAGGTCGCTCAACTTCACCGCCCGTTCCTGTGGTATGAAAAAGTCCAACCCTGCTCCATCATTCTTCACACCTAAAGAAGCCACCGCACTGAGATAGCGGTCCACGATATGGATCTTGGGCATACGGTCCCACTTCAGGTTTACCAAAAGCCATTTCTCCACGTTCAATTTCGGGAAGCTATGTGAAGGAACGCCGAGACCCCGTTTTATCCTAGCGGTACGTAGGTTGTTGTGCAGGTCGATGACGACATCGAACTTTTCCGGTTTCAATTTTGCGATCAACGCATTGATATCCTCATCCAATTCTTGAACTTTAGTAACGTTCGGGTTGAACTTCACCAGATCCGCAAATACCGATTTGGTCGCGAAATGGATCTCCGCATCAGCTACTTGCTTTTTGAGGCACCGTAGTACCGGACTGGTAAGCACAATATCACCGATGGAACTGAATCGAAGTACAAGGATCTTCATGGATGAGGAACGGCAACCCATTGGTATTGGGCAGTCCCGTAAAATACGCTGTCAAAAGTAGGCCCTGTTCTTCGACTTTGAAGGGCTCAAGTTCGAGCTCGACTCCGTTACTTCGCGCCATGTTCATCGATACGCACGCTCATCTGTATCATAACCAATTCAAAGGCGACCGGGCAGCCATGGTGCAACGCGCGCTGGATGCAGGGGTGAAGAAGTTGTTCCTGCCCAACATCGACAAAGAAAGTATCGAGGCAATGGATGCACTGGCAGAAGCGTATTCGGATGTTTGCTACCCAATGATGGGGTTGCATCCCTGTTCGGTGAGCGAGGATAATGAAGTACAAATGGCCGAGGTTGAACGGCTGTTGCGCACAGGACGTTATTGTGGCGTAGGAGAGATCGGCATCGATCTGCATTGGGACAAGACCTTTTTGATCCAACAGCAGGACGTCTTTCGGCAGCACGTGCGCTGGGCGAAGGAAATGGCGTTGCCCATCGTTATCCATTGTCGCGAGAGCTTCGAGGAGACCATTGCTATTGTTGAAGAGGAGAACGATGATCGACTGCACGGTGTATTCCATTGTTTTACGGGAACTCCAGAACATGCGGAACGGATCAAAGCACTGGGCGATTTCTATTTGGGTATCGGTGGCGTTATCACCTTCCCGAACGGTGGCCTCGCAGAAACAATGGCCGTTGTAGGTGCTGACCATTGCGTGTTAGAAACCGATGCCCCCTATCTAGCGCCCGTTCCGCATCGCGGTAAACGCAACGAGAGCAGCTATATTCCCTTGATCGCTGCAAAACTTGCTGAAGCTTGTGGCCTTACGCTCGAACAGGTCGCTGCCATTACTACCGCAAACGCCGAACGTCTTTTTGCCCCACGTAACGCATGAAACAACCTTCTGTTCTTCTGATCTATACCGGTGGCACCATCGGCATGTGGGCTGACCCTAAGTCTGGTGCGCTACAACCCATGGATCTTGCACATCTGGAAGAGCAAGTCCCAGAATTGGAGCGTGTAAAAGTGGATCTGGAAGCGGTCGCGTTCGAAGAGCCGATCGATAGCAGCGATATGAACCCGGAGCATTGGGTGCGCTTGGCCGAGATCGTAGGGGAAAACTACGACCTGTACGATGGTTTCGTAGTACTGCACGGCAGCGATACCATGGCCTATACCGCGAGTGCACTCAGTTTTCTGCTCGAATGCTTGAACAAACCGGTGATCCTTACGGGTTCCCAATTACCCATTGGCACCATCCGTACCGATGCCAAAGAGAACCTTATCACCGCCATTGAGATCGCGGCTGCAAAAGACGAAGAAGGAAGAGCAATGGTCCCGGAAGTGGCCGTGTATTTCGAATACGGACTTATGCGAGGTAACCGGACCGTTAAAGTGCATGCAGAGCGTTTCGAAGCCTTCCGGTCACCCAATTGGCCAGCTCTGGCAGAAGCCGGCGTACACATCAAATACGATCGGTCGGCGATCTTGACTCATCGTTCCGCAAAGTTCAAGGTGCATACTGCATTCAACACCGAAGTGGCCGTGATCCGCTTGTTCCCTGGAATTCGACCAAGTTGGGTGCATCATGCTTTGTCACAACCGGGACTTCGTGCCGCGATCATTACCACGTTCGGTAGCGGAAATGGCCCGCGGGACCCGTTGTTCATCAGTGCGTTGAAGGAAGCGACACAACGGGGCGTGCTCTTGGTGAACATTACCCAATGCGTAGGCGGCAGAGTAGAACAAGGGAAATACGCCACCAGCCAAGCCTTCCTGAAAATGGGCATGGTTTCCGGTGCGGATCTGACAATTGAGGCTGCAGTGACGAAGCTTATGTTCCTATTGGGGATGTACTCGAAGAACGAGGTCGTTGCTCAACATTTCGTGCAGTCCTTGGCAGGAGAACTAACTGAGTAGCTTACTTTCGCGCCCCGCCACACAACAAGATCGTGGGGCGTACAACCGGAGAGATGGCCGAGTGGTTGAAGGCGCACGCCTGGAAAGTGTGTTTGCTCGAAAGGGTAACGGGGGTTCGAATCCCTCTCTCTCCGCCAATGTGACGCCGCGTAGCGGCGTTCATTTTAATACGATCGCGCTCGAACTAGCTCGAAAAAGCGATCGTATTAAAATGAACCAGGTCACGCAGCGACCGTCACATTGAAGCCCTCTGCCGTCCGACAGAAAGACCGACCAAAGGGAGGTCAATCCCTTACCGCGAAGATTTCAGGGTCTACGATCTCACTAGGCACATTACATATTCAGAGATCGTGAGTTGAACGTAATAGCATTACATCCACTCACCACCACTTCCTTACCTTTGAAGCCCTTAAAAACGATGGTCCGCATCGGCCCCATAGAACTTGGCGAATTCCCGCTGTTGCTCGCTCCCATGGAGGATGTGAGCGATCCGCCGTTCCGTGCGTTGTGCAAAAAGCATGGTGCAGATCTGATGTATACGGAGTTCATCAGCAGTGAAGGGTTGATCCGAAGGGCGGCCAAAGGCATGAAGAAGCTCGATATTTTCGAGAATGAACGCCCTGTTGGTATTCAGCTTTTCGGTGGCTCAGAGGATGCGATGGAAGAGGCGGCCCGCATTGCTGAAGAAGTGCGACCAGATCTGATCGATATCAATTACGGGTGCCCCGTTCATAAGGTCGTGAATAAAGGCGCCGGTGCATGCTTGTTACAGGACGTGGACAAAATGGTGCGGCTCACCAAAGCGGTCGTTAATGCTGTCAAGGTGCCGGTGACAGTGAAAACACGCCTTGGTTGGAACGACCACACCAAGAACATCATGGAAGTGGCCGAACGGTTACAGGAAGTCGGTATCCAGGCATTGGCGATCCACGGTCGCACACGTGCACAACTCTACAAAGGCCCCGCGGACTGGACATTGATCGGTGAGGTGAAGAACAACCCACGCATCAATATCCCGATCTTCGGGAATGGCGATATCGATTCACCGGAAAAGGCCGTTGAATATCGCAATCGCTACGGCGTGGATGGGATCATGATCGGAAGGGGCTCGATCGGCCATCCATTCATTTTCAACGAGATCAAGCATTTCATGGCCACGGGTACACATCTACCGGCGCCAACAATTGAAGACCGTGTGGAAGCCTGTCGCGAACACTTGTTGAGCTCACTTGCATGGAAAGGTCCGTGGGAAGGTGTTGTTGAAATGCGGCGCCACTACGGCAATTATCTCCGTGGTCTTCCCAACGTGAAGGAAGTGCGCCTTCGCCTGTGTACGGAACGCGATCCCAAGATCATTGAAGAGATCCTGGACGAAGTGATCGCACTGTATTCGGTGGAGGTTGCCGTGTGAAGTGAGGTGAATGGTGAATGGTGAACGGTGATAGGACCGACCCATTACCCCACTTTGTTCTAATTGATCAGGCAAGTGAATAAAAGTCAGTAGCACATGCTGAATGGTGATCGGACCGACCCATTCACCATTCACCATTCACCGACCTCACCACGTGTTCAAGAACCGCTTGCTTAACGTCCTTAACGGTACCCATGCGGCCAACACGCCGATAGTAAGCACCGTGAAGAAGATCACAACGAGGTCCTCTGCTTGCACTAATACGGGATAGGCTTCCACAACTGATCCGCTCAAGGCCACGAACCCGAATTGTTGCTGCGCGAAACAGATACCAAGGCCAAGCGCCAATCCAGCAAAAATGCCGACGATCACGATCAACAATCCTTCATTGAAGAACACCCTGCGTACCACGCCCGGTGTGGCTCCCATACTGATCAGCGTTCTCATGTCCTGCTGTTTCTCGATCATCATCATGGTCAACGATGCGATGATGTTGAACGCCCCGATAAGGCCAATGAAAACAAGAATGATGAACGTGAACAATTTCTCCGATGCATTGGTCTGATACATCAACGCATTTTTCTGGTAACGCGTTTTTACAATGAACGATGGGCCGAGGTCCACGCGCAGTTTTTTCGCTACCCGGTCCATGTCCTTGGAGTTTTTTAGTTGAACCTCCAAGGCACTCACGGAGCTGTCATAATGCAATACTTCTTGTGCGAATTCAAGCGGCACCACAGCATATTTAGCGTCGAACTCCATGTTCATCGTATACGTTCCGCTTACGGCCAATGACGACTGCTCGAAGGCCCGCTGTTGGTACTTGCTCAGTTTTCGTCCACGTATCGGAGCGCTTATTTCCAACGGCTGGAAAACACCATCATCCAACGGAACGGCAAGGTCGGTCTTCAATGCAATGCCAAGTATCGCGGTCGGGCCGGTGGTTCCTTCCAATGAAATGGCGCCATCGAACAAGAAGTCCTTCAGCCTGCTCATCTCCAAGTACTGTGGTTCCACGCCTTTCATGGTTGCAACGCCTTGCTGATCACCGCACCGCAACAATACATTTTCTTCGATCACCCAACTTGATCGTTGTACTTCCGGCAGCGCGTTCAATTGCGAAAGGTCAAGCGTATTCTTAGGGAAGGTCTTACCCGTTGCCGGAGTGATGGTGATGTCCTGATCGAACGGACTGTAAATGGAATCCACAAGATCACCGATACCGTTCAATGTGCTCAGCACAACGACCATTGCGCCGGTCACCACAGCGATCACCACGATGCTGATGATGGTGATCACATTCACTGCGTTCTGCGAGCGCTTGGCCAATAAATACCGACGAGCGAAGAGCAGTGGGAGGTTCATTGTTCGTACGATCTACTTCCAAGCTTTAACGATCAGTCCTGTACCCGTGCTGTGCTTCATGCGCACATCGAACATGTTCAACACGAATGCGATCGGGTAGGCGATCACGTAATAGAAGGGTAGTAGGATGAAGAATAATTTGCTCGCCTGCAACATGAGCAACGGCCACTTCATGCTGAGCTTCCAGCTGATCTTGCCCGGTGCTCCATAACTGTAGCGCGCTTCAACTTTCGTGAATCCATTTCGCAGACACTTCGCTCGGATGTCGTCGATGTTATACCCATCGCGCACATGCTCTTCAATGAAAGAGCCTTCACCTTCCTCATGCACATCGCTACCACCTTGGTCGCTCGGTGTGCTGATGATCAACATGCCGCCGGACTTAAGCGATGTGCTGTAACACTTCAACGCCGCTTCATCTTCGAGAATGTGTTCCATGACATCCACACAAACTACTAGCTCGAACGTATCCGCTTTGGTGAATTTGGTAACGTCCCCAACTTCGAATTTAACCTGAGTGCGACCGATCTTGCTGAAGAATGCATTGCAGTCAGCAACCTGTTCATCCTTCACATCGATCGCAGTAATGTTCCACTTCCTGCTCTTGCTGCTTAGCCAATAGGTGTATTGCCCGAATCCAGCACCAGCATCGTAGATCGCTAGTTGCCGATCACGCTTATCAGCAGCCCATTTGGTAAGCTCTCGCTGAATGTGCCATGCTCTTAGTAAGAGCAGGTCCAGAAGGCCGTAGAAGATCTTGCGCAGAAAGGGCGTACGGTTGAAGACCACCCCTAACCGACGTTTTACCGGATCATACTGCATTGCCCTTTGGGAATGAAAAATGGAGAATGATAAATGTAGAATTTAGAATGTGCCGCATCGACGGTCAGGTTCACTGATCTGTATGTTCTGGGTTTCTAAGAACTCTGTGACACGTGCCGCATTTATCAGGTGAGATCATTAAACGAGTTGGTGGGAATATCTGCTCTACTTTTTCAATAGCCGGTCGATCTCATCGGCCCGATCCAGCGAGTCATCGATGTAGAAATTCAGGTCCGGCACAATGCGCATGTGCTTGCCTATACGGCCACCCAATTGCCCACGTAGGCGATGGCTCTGTGCTTTGATCGTATCGATAACGCCTTGCTTGTCCTTTACCGGAAAGAGGCTAAGGTAAACCTTTGCCAATCCGAGGTCCGGACTTATGCGCACCGCTGATACCGTGATAAGCCCGCCCGGTAGGAAATTGCGCCCTTCGAGCTGGAAGATCTCCGCTAGCTCGCGTTGCAGCATGCTATTGACCTTGTTCTGTCTTAAAGTGTCCATTGGTGGGCGAAGGTAGTGGGTGAGCGTCAGGTTCCGTATGGTTCCTACCAACCGCCGGGTCGAACCGGTAACTTCGCGACCTTCAACCTGAATGCGCAATTTCTTCCGGATACTCGCTTACGGTAAGCCGTACAGGCATTTTGCCGCGCTGAACGCGGTGTTCAACTTGTTGGGAACGCTGTTCCACCTGGCTTCGTTACTGCTTTTTATTCCCTTTTTGAGGTTGTTACTGGGTCAGGTACAAATGGTGCATGAACGCCCCGCTGCCTTATGGACCCGCGAAGGATTGGAAGGAACGTTCAATTGGGGGCTCACCGTGCTTATTGAGGAACGCGGGCAAATGGGGGCATTGTTGGTGATCAGTATCTGCGTGGTGGTGCTTTTCCTTTTCAAGAACCTATTCCGTTACCTCGCACTCGTAGCGATCTGTAATTTCCGCAACTTGATCGTTCGCGATGTGCGCGCTGCGATCTACGGGAAGATGATGTCGTTGCCGTTAAGCTATCACAGCGGCGAGCGGAAAGGCGATCTGCTCTCGTTGATCACCAACGATATGCAAGTGATCGAGTACTCGGTGATGTTCTACATCGAAATGGTATTCCGCGAGCCGATCGCTGTGATCCTGTTCTTGGCCACCATGGTGACGCTTTCACCGCAACTCACCTTGATCTCATTGTTGCTCCTGCCGATCAGCGGTCTGTTGATCGGTCGCATCAGTAAAAGTCTGAAACGCCGGAGCAACCGCGTTCAGGAAAAGAGCGCCGATGTGTTGGCACGGGTTGAAGAAACATTGACGGGTATCCGCGTAGTGAAAGCCTTCAACGGCGAGGCGGATATGGAGCGGCGTTTTGCACGCGAGAATGAGATGCTCGCCCGCAGCAGTATCGCCATGCTGAATCGGCAGGATATTGCATCGCCTTTGAGTGAGACCATGGGTGCTGCGGTCATGGCCGCGATCGCATACATCGGCGGTTCGTATGTTCTGGGTGCTACACCCTCGTTGACCGGAGACAGCTTCCTTGGGTTCATCATCATCTTCTCGCAGTTGTTGGCACCGATCAAAGGATTTTCGCAAGGGTATTCAGCAATTACAAGAGGTGGTGCTAGTGGTCAACGCATTTTCGATCTACTCGCAGTAGAGAATACGGTGAAGGAAAAACCGGATGCGGCACCGATCACCGCTTTCAATGATCGGATCACTTACAAGAAGGTCTCATTCGCGTACGATGCAATTTCAGGTGACAAGAACAGTAGTGCATTCACTACGGTCCTGAACGAGATCGATCTGGAGATACCGAAAGGACACAGTGTTGCTTTGGTAGGAATGAGCGGCGGTGGAAAGACGACCATGGCTGGTCTGCTTCCACGCTTCTTTGATGTTACCGGTGGCGCGTTACTGATCGACGGTCATGATATCCGCGACCTCCGAATTAGCGATCTGCGGTCTTTGATGGGTATCGTTACGCAAGAGAGTATTTTGTTCAACGATACCATCGCGAATAACATCGCGTTCGGAACACCCGGTGTGGCCATGGCGGACATTGAACGCGCTGCCCGGATCGCGAATGCACACGATTTCATTGTGGCCATGGATGGTGGCTACCAAACGAACATCGGTGATGGTGGGAACCGTCTCAGTGGTGGGCAAAAACAGCGGATCAGCATTGCACGGGCTGTGTTGAAGAACCCTCCGATACTGATCCTGGATGAAGCAACAAGTGCCTTGGATACTGAGAGTGAACGGCTGGTGCAGGATGCGCTTTTCAAGATGTTGGAAGGCCGAACAAGTTTGGTGATAGCGCATCGTTTGAGCACCATCCAACATTGCAATGAGATCTGCGTGATGCAGGAAGGACGTATCATCGAGCGCGGAACGCATAAACAGTTGTTCGAGGCCAATGGTCAATACCGGAAGCTTTGCGATATGCAGGCATTCGCGTAGATCCAACTCGTAAACGCACCGTCGTTCATGCTCACCAACGGATCACAGTCGCAACGGATCTTTGGTCTGGATGTTATGCGGGCACTGGCGATCATACAGGTCGCGTACAGCCATTCGCTTGAACTGCTCGGAGCCTATTGGCCACCGGATCTTTCAATAAGTTATGTTGATGGTGTGGATCTGTTCTTCGTTCTTAGCGGTTTCCTGGTGGGTGGTATTTTACTGCGCTCGCTGGAAGAAAATGAACTGCCTTGGTACAAAGCGTTGTTGAATTTTTGGCAACGACGATGGCTTCGTACACTGCCCAATTACTACTTGTTCCTATTCGTGAACATCGGGTTGGCCTATGCAGGTGTCTCGCGAGGAGTACTTCACACAAATACGTGGGCTTATTTCCTCTTCCTCCAGAATTTCCATGTTCAACTCGGACTCATGTTCTGGGAGTCCTGGTCATTGGCAGTTGAAGAATGGTTCTACTTGCTTTTCCCGATCGCTGTGCATGGTGTGTTGCGGTTGATCAAACTGCCTATACGCTATGCATTCTTGTTGGCGACAATGGTCATGATCATACTTCCCACGGTGATCCGCTTTTCGTACATCGATGGGATCGAATCACTCTTCCAGCAGGATCTGATCATCCGCAAGTTGGTCGTGAATCGTTTGGACATGATCGGCTTTGGTGTGCTTGCTGCGTGGTTCCATCACTACTACAGAGAAGCATGGAGTAAGTTGAAGTGGTTCGCTTTCATAGTGGGTGTGCTTGGCTATTGGCTCGCAACAATACCGTGGAGCATGACCAATGTCGGCTACTTGTCCACATGGTATTTCACGTTCATCAGCATTGCATTGGCCATGACATTGCCCGTTCTTTCTTCGTGGTATTCAACCGCGAAGTTTACCAAGCCCGTTGAGTTCCTGAGTACCATCAGCTATGCACTTTACCTCGTGCACTTGCCGCTGCGCTACTTCTTCTTGGACGCAGCTGAAGGACTTTCAAAGTCGGAAACAGTTCTTCTTTACGCTGGTTTCTGGGCGACTTCCATCTTTGCCGCAGCAGCAATCTACCGCTGGTATGAATTGCCTTTTATGCGGTTGCGGGGAAAGGTCACGGAGCTGTTGGTAGGTCGAAGTGCTCGATAGGGATCCGTATTATTTTCCATTCCCTGGCCTACGGAACCGTTGCTCAGATCAGTTCGATTGAACGTGTAAAGTGGTTCTCGATCCGGGTTACTTTGGCACAACCCTAATGTACTATCATGAGGTATAAGCGAAGACTGGTTCTAACGATCTTCAGTTGCATGTTGATGGGTCTGCTTTGCGCTGAGCCTTGTCACACGATCGCATCTGGAAATTGGAACGATCCAGCAGTTTGGGATTGTGGTTGTGATCCGGTACTGTGTGATACGCTCTATGTCGAACACGACCTCCTAACAACTGATCCAGTGGTGTACATCGACGCCGCTTATCTACGGATCGAAGCGAGCGGATCATTAACGGGTTCATCTGAAGTGAATATTACCTCAACAGTGGATAATTTCGGCCTCATTGATGAATCATGGCTGGATTTCTTTACTCAAGGCTATATGCGCAATACGGGAGTTCTTGTAGCCGATTTTTTTATCATGTCGAAAGATTCGTGCGTCAATTACGGTACGTTTACAGTGAACGATACGATCATTAATGGATTCGGAAGTAGTTTTTATAATTATGCACTGATGGAAGTTGCTGTTTTTGGTAACCTCGGATTCTTCGATAATGTAAGTGTCGGCTCCTCATTGACAGCTCAATATATTGAGGGTAGATCATTGGCTAATTATGGTACGATCTATGTCTCGGGAGCAATTAGACTTTCCTCCATTATTGAAAATACAGGCAGTATCGTTACCGCTACTTTACAAGTAAGTACTGGTCTCGAAACACACGGGACCATCACTTGTTCAGACTCTTTGATAACTGGATTGCCGGGGTTAGGTTCGGCGGAAATATCTAAAATATTCGGAGGGGCGTTAGTTGAAACCAATGTTTTCTTTAATCCAGAACCATGTAGAGTGTTTGGTAGTGGCACGATGTGTATTTCCGGTGAGTCCACTAACGAAGGAAGCATTGAAGGCACGCTCCGCATCTGCGACACTTCCCCAACATCAACGGAATGGCCCTATTTGGACGTGAATACAGGAATAGTTGAAAGCTCGGTGATCGTTTGCCAGCCGGGGCTGTGCTCAGTTGGAATTGACGAGGTCAGTAACGCTCCTCAACTTTTGGTTTACCCGAACCCAAGTAGCGATGCAGTGGTGTTTGAACTTGGGTCATCTTCTGTAAAGTCGATCGAACTTGTGGATGGATCCGGAAGAATGATCCGGATCATGCAAGGTCCGTTTTACGAGCAAGTAACATTGCAACGGATGGCTCTGGAAGCAGGGTGTTACTTCGTCTTGGCCTACGATGCACAAGGTAGTTTGACGGGACGAAGCCAGCTGGTCTTCATAAATAACTGAAGAGCTTGGTTCTTTGTCTTCCGTGAAATAGACCGTTCCTTGTTCATTCTCGCCTTTCCTGAAAGTGAGAGCAGAAATTCAAGTTCCCTCATGGTCAAGAGCTACTTTGGCGTAACCAATTGATCGGTCATGTGGAAAATAAGGGCCTTGATCCTGTTGATCTCTAGTTTCGCAATGGCTGGGCCAGTTTTGGCGGAGGCGTGCCATACGATAGCTTCAGGTAACTGGAACGACTCAACAGTTTGGGATTGCGGATGTGATCCGAGTGCGTGCGACACCTTGATCGTGTCGCACGCCATGGTAGCGACTTTGCCTGACACGGAGATCAATGCAACTTTTTTACGGATCGAACCAGCTGGTTCGATCACAAGTAACGGCCAGTTATCCGTGTTCGGAACATTGCATAATTATGGTTCGATCGATGTTGTGCGGATGTGGTGCTTTTATTCTGGAACGTTTAGGAATTATAGCAACATTGTAGCTGATGTGTTCATTAACGTCAAAGACACTTGTTTCAATTTCGGTAGTATTCAGGCCAATGATTCGATCGTAAATGGCTGGGGGCGCAATATGCACAATTGGAGTGGAGTCCTTCAGGGTAATGTGATACTGAATTTAGGTATGATACATAACCTCGGTGCAACATGTTCACTGATGGGAGCTGAGTACAACGGAAGGTTGCAGTCGAATGAAGGGTCTATTAGTATTGTAGGTCGAGTAGAATTATCGCTTCTAGTGCAAAATTCGGGATCGATCACGGCAGGATCACTTCATGTACTTAACGGCTTTGAAAATGATGGGATCATTATTTGCACTGACTCATTGATCAATGGGGTTCCGGAATTTCAGGCGATTTCCAATAACCATATTAACGCAATTGTTGAGACACAAAATTTTCTGAATCATCAGAGTTGCGAGATCCGTGACCAAGGGACCATTTGTATTTCAGGTACGTCGATCAATAATGGCACATTAGGGAACTTCGCACACATCTGCGACACATCCCCAACAACAACCGAATGGCCGTATTTGGATGTCAATACTGGAATTGTGGAGAGCTCAGTGATCATTTGCCAACTGGGTCTGTGCTCGGTCGGTATCGGTGAGTACAGTAACCTGGCGCAACTAACAGTTTACCCCAACCCAAGTAGCGATGCAGTGGTGATGGAGTTGGGGTCAGCGGCTGTTAAGTCGATCGAACTTGTGGATGGATCAGGTCGAATAATACGTACAATGCAAGGGCCATTTCGCGAGCAAGTAACGATGCAACGCATGGGTCTGGAAGCTGGATGCTACATCGTCATGGCCTATGATGCCCAAGGAAGTTTGTTGGGTCGAAGCCAGGTCATTTTCGTGGATCCTTGAGCAATTGTTCCAGTGATCAGTAGAGGGTGAACGGAGGTTACCATTCACCATTCACCTATCACTATTCGCTATTCACCACTAGGTCACTCCTTCTTCTTGAATAACCGATCAAAGAACCCTGGGTCTTTCTTCACCTCTTCCTCGATCTCGGTGTAATCCGTTGGTTTGGTATAATCAGGTTGCGGAACCGCTTCCACTGGTTCTTCATTTGGTTTGAACAGGCCTTCGAAGAAACGCTCGATCGCGGTTCCACTGCGACGTGCGTCACAATCCAGATCCACTTCCGTATTCGCTAACCAATCGAACGACCGGATATACCGCTTGCGCAGATCAGGTGCTTTTTCAATGTCCTTCAGTACAAGGCCAACGATCGGCAACGCCAAATGACCACCCGTTCCATTCGCGCCTTGGAAATGCACGTCCGGTTCAAACGCTCCTACCCAAGCCCCTACGACAAGACCTGGCGTATAGGTCACGAACCATGCATCGCTGTAGTTCTGTGAGGTACCGGTCTTCCCTGCAAAAGGCCCCGTGATCCCATACCGGCTTCGCAGTGCTGTTCCGGTTCCTTGGTCCACTGCACGTTGCAACATGGTGGTGATCGTTGCTGCGGTCGCCTCGCTCACGGCCACGGAACTTCGCGATGGTTTCGCTTCGTAGATCACCTTTCCTTTCGCATCCGTTATACGTGAGATCAGTTGTGGACGAACGCGTCTGCCTTTCATTGCGAACGCTCCGTATGCCGGAACGATCTCCGTGAGCGATACGTTGGTAGCGCCCAAGGCCACCGCAGGTTTTGCAGCTTCGCCATATGGTATGCCGAGTGACTTCATCGTCTGCCGAACGGTATCCACTCCGGTCCTGAAATAGAGATCGACCGTGGGTCGGTTCATGCTTTTGGTGAGCGCATACCAGAGCGCAACTTCACCACCGATCGTGTCCCGATCGAAATTGTCCGGTGCCCAGTCCTCGAATTCTGCGTAGGTCTTTTTCTCATTGTCCAAATAGGTGCAGGGCAACATGCCACGCTCCAATGCTGCGGCATAGATCACTGGCTTAATGGTGCTTGCGATCGGATGCCGTGCTTGCACAAGATCATAAGGCAAATAGCGATGGTCATTCCCACCTACCCAAGCACGTACGGCACCGTTACTGGGGTCCATCATCAATACAGCGCCGTTCAACAAGGTCCGGTAATGCCAGAGGCTGTCGCGGTAGCTCAACGTGTCCACCACGCGTTGTTCGTGTTCGTAGATCTCCGTGATCAATTGTGCATTCGCTTTCCATTTCTTGGAAGGCTTTTTATTCTGCCGCTGTTCCCAATACTTCCGCGCTTTCGAACCGCGTAGTTCGCGATCCAACTTGGGTTGCATCGTCGATAAATGCTCATGAACCGCTCTGTATGCACTGAGCTGCAACGCCGGGTCCAAGGTGGTCGTAATGCGAAGACCGTCTTTCTTCAGATCGTACTTCGTTCCGCTTTTTTTCTCGATCCCCTGCAGGATTACATCCGCTTCCTGCTGCACTTTCGCATTGAAGTAACCGTAACGATCGAATGCATCCACTCCAGAATAGCGAAGGAGGATCGGCAGTTTTTTTAGACTGTCCTCAGCAGTTGACGTAAGGTAATTACGACCCTGCATCAAGCCCAACACTTGATCTCTTCGATCTTTGGAATTCTTCGGATTCAGTCTTGGATTGTAGGTGGTGTTCGCTTTGAGCATGCCCACCAGTACGGCGCTTTCCTGCACGTTCAACCGGTTCGTGGTTTTGCTGAAATAACGATGCGCCGCAGCTTCGATCCCATAAACATTTTCTCCGAAAGGAACCGAATTGAAGTAGAGGACGAGCACCTCGTTCTTCGTGAGCATCCGCTCCAAACGTTGCGCTACCAAAGCCTCCTTCATCTTGTTCACCGGCGTGGTGAGCATGCCGTGTTTGCCACGACCATACAGGTTCTTAATAATCTGTTGCGAGATGGTGCTGCCGCCGCCGCCACTTCTGTCACGACCCAATAACGTACGGAAGAATACACGCACGTACGATCTGCCGTCCACCCCTTCATGGGAGAAAAATCGGGCATCCTCCGTAGCGACCAACGCGTTGATCAAATGCTGTGGAAGGTCCTCGAATTTTACGCTGGTACGATCCTCTGCGAAGATCTTTCCAATAGTGGATCCATCATATCCAAGGATCAACGTGGCCTGCTCATGTCTGATCTCCTTGAAATCGTCCTCAGAGGGCAACTCGCCGAACATGCCGCTGCGCACGCTTTGCATGAACGCGAAGAATCCGATCAAAAGCACTGCCAACAGGATCAATAGGAACTTGACCCAATTCACGCGCACTCCTGTGCCTTTCTTCTTGGCCTTTTTCTTGGGCTTCGCGGCCATCACCTACGGTAATTCACCCCCCGCCAAGTATTCATCCTTGAACAAAAGATCACTCTCGTAAGGATAGCGCGCTACATGCAAAGCCTTTACGCGCTCGTATAACAGCTTGCGCAGCCCATCAATATTCTGGCGATCGGCAGCGCTTATGAAAATGACCTCTTCGCCTTCCATTCGCGCCATCCATGTGCTTTTCAATTCTTCCAACGTGAACTGGTCCACACGTTTCGGAGCAAGGTCGTCAGGGTCATGCGGCGTTGGGCGGTAAGCATCGATCTTGTTGAACACAACGATGACAGGCTGATCACCGGCCCCGATCTCATTCAACGTTTGCTTCACGGTCGCGTACTGCTCCTCGAAGTTGTGGTGACTGATATCCACGACATGCAACAAGAGATCCGCTTCGCGTGTTTCATCCAACGTGCTTTTGAAACTCTCGATCAATTGTGTGGGCAGCTTCCTAATGAACCCTACCGTATCGGACATCAGGAAGGGCAGGTTGCCCAGCACGATCTTCCTTACGGTGGTATCCAGCGTAGCGAACAATTTGTTCTCAGCGAACACTTCACTCTTGCTCAACAAGGTCACCAATGTGCTCTTACCAACGTTCGTATAACCCACAACGGCCACGCGGATCAATTTGCCGCGGTTGCCACGTTGGGTGGCCATTTGGCGATCGATCTGCTTCAGCTGTTCTTTCAATAGTGAGATGCGGTCGCGTACCAATCGACGGTCGGTCTCGATCTCTTTTTCACCAGCACCACCGCGTGTTCCGGTGCCGCCACGTTGCCGTTCCAAGTGTGTCCACAATTTTGTGAGACGGGGTAACATGTATTGGTTCTGCGCCAACTCTACTTGCGTCTTCGCGTGCGCCGATCGTGCTCTTCGAGCGAAAATATCAAGGATCAACCGTGGCCTATCGAGTACCGGTATACCCAGCACTTTCTCCAGATTCCGCTGTTGCGCTGGGGAGAGTTCATCGTCAAAGATCACGGAATCCGCTCCGTGTTCCTCGACCCATGTCTTTATTTCATTCAGTTTGCCACTCCCGATATAATAGCGCCCATCGGGTCTTTGCAATCGTTGCGTGAAACGCTTCAAGGTCTTGATGTCTGCTGTCGTTGCAAGGAATTCCAGCTCATCCAGGTATTCCTTGAGCTGTTGTTCATCCTGCTTCTCAGTGATCAGGCCAATAAGCACAGCGGTCTCGGTCTTCCCCGAGAACTCCAACGGATCCATCATTCTGTCTTGCGAAGGGACTGCACGTATTCAGCGACAGCTTCGATCTGCTTGGTTGTAAGGATGTTCTCGTATGGAACCATGTTGCCTTTGCCGTTCGTGACCATTGAAATGATCTCTTCCTTGGATAATACCGATACGGAAAGGTCCTTCGCTTCTCCCATTCCAAGATCACCCGTACTGCCGTGACACAATTTACAATTGGCTGCGTAGATCTCAGCACCATTCGTGCCTTTACTAGCTAATGTGTCGGGAGATGGATCCGTTCCGCTGCTACAAGCAATTATCGAGATCGTGAAGAGGATGGGGAGTACGATCGGTCGCATCAGAGCCATTGATACATGTGATTGAACTTTGCCATGAATGGCCAAGGGATCATTGCGAACATGAGTAACAAGCCGATCAAGTAGAACACTGCAATTCGTAGTTGTTTGGAGGATTCAGTATTCGTTTTCTTACTTAGAACACGACCGATCGTTATCAACGCAACTGCGACAATCATCGTACCGATGTGTTCCATTTTCCAGAAACGAAGCATGTCCGAACCTGCTCCGAACCGCTCTTCGAATGAGCCATATCGCGTAACGTATAGCAAGAGCCCGATGACCAGCTGAACATGGCAAAGGATCATCCCAATAATTGCCGCCGCCCGTTCCCATGAAAGGATCGGTGACTTTGTGAGATAGCCACGCAGGGCAGCAAAACCCGCAACTGCAACGGTGCCGAGTACGGCATAGCGTAGCAGACTGTGTATAAAGGCAAAGAATTCCATAATGGTCGAAGCGTTGATCTGGTTCCGGAGAGCGGCGCGAATTTAAGGCCACAGGGGTTAGGTCCTAGGAGGTGGTCCGTGAATTTCGACAAGATCCGGTGTTGCGTGTGTCCCGGTGGAACGCTACTGAGACCTATTGACGCGCAATGGTCTGGCATATCTTGGGCGTGAATTATGCGAAGATCGTTGACCGTAGTGATCGTATTCGTGTCGGTGATCACAGCAATGGTGATCTGGTGGAACATTGCGATCCACCGAACTGAATTGCCGGGATCCGTTGCCGAATATGATCAAGTCGATGCATTGCTTACGTCACTCGGACCACCCATGCACAACGGTGTTCCGGAACGTATGCAACGCTTGTTCCCGGAAGGTGAGGCGTTCAGTTATGCGTTGTATGGCCTTGCAAATTGTAATTCAGCGCGTTGGTGTGATCATGATCTGAAACTGAAACGGATCGATCAAGCGCGTTGGGCGTTGAATGCATTGGAAAGTGAACGTGTTCGCGGACGTTTCCCGGAGTTGTTACCACCAGAACATGGCATTTTTCATGCAGGCTGGTCGGCGTATTTGCACGGGTCCATTCTGCAAACTACCGGGATCGAAGCTATTTCCATTGAAGAGCGTCACGCGTTCATTCGGCGTTGTGATACGATCGCGTCCACCTTCATTCACGCGCCTACACCATTCCCGGAGTCATACAATGGCATGGCTTGGCCAGCGGATGCAACAGTCGCAATGGCGGCATTGGCGCTCCATGATCGCATCCTTCTCGACAGGTTCTCGGATGTGCGCCGGACTTGGGTGCAACACGTGCGGCGCAGCATGGGTCAGAACAAGGGAGTAGCCCACGAATGGGATCCGGAGACCAACTCTGCGTTACGTGAAATGCGTGGGTCTTCGTTGGCATTGATGTGCCTCTTGTTGCCTGAGATCGATAGCACGTTCGCTAAAGAACAGTTCATTACATTTTCAGGTTATTTTTTCGACGAGATCCTTGGCGTGCCGGTTGTCAACGAATTTCCCAAGAACAATAAGGGTGCGGGCGATATCGATTCCGGGCCATTGATCTTCGGCACCGGACCAGTGGCTATGATCGTTGGCGCTGGTGCGTGCAGAGCGAATGGCGATGTGTTCCATGATCTGGAAATGAGCAGCACCGTCGACGGTTTCGGTTTTCCACTAGGTACCGATGAACGGCGCTACTTATTCGGTGCAATGCCGATCGCCGATCTGTTCATTGCATGGTGCCGATCGCAACCGGTGCGCGCATCCATGGAGCGACCAAGCCCGCGATTCCTGCGGTTCCATTGCTATTCGTTGTTCCTGCTTTTCCTGATCTGGTTACCGCCCTTCATTTGGTGGCGCAGGCAAAGGCCCGTGCGGTGATCAGCGAAGTTCAATAACCCAACTTCCCTCGAACGCGATCAAGAACCCCGCGTGCAACAACAGTTGCTATTTCGGCACCGATCTTTAGTTGTTCATCCAGTGTGGGAAGATCATTCATCAAGCGGTCGTACTCCGATCGTTCGTTCTTGAACACATCAAGAAGTACGGCGAGCAATTCCTTTTTCGCGTGGCCGTAACCATAACCACCAGCTAGGTAATTCTTACGCATGGTCTCGGTACCTTCCGGAGATCCCACTAAACGATATAGCGCAAAAACCTTGCATGTATCCGGATCCTTGGGTTCTTCCAACGCTTTGCTGTCGGTCATGATGTTCATGACTTCCTGCTTGAGTTGTTTCTCCGGCGCGAAAAGGCTCAGCAGATTGCCTCTACTCTTGGACATCTTCTCCCCATCGGTACCGGGAACCGTCATCACATTCGTGTCGATGAGCGAATCGGGTAACACAAATGTTTCACCCATTTGATGGTTGAACCGTTCCGCGACATCCCGTGTCATCTCGATGTGTTGTTTCTGGTCCTTTCCTACGGGTACCACGTTCGCATCGTACAACAGAATATCCGCAGCCATCAGCATGGGATACGTGAACAGGCCCGCATTCACATCCTCCAACCGGTCCGCCTTATCCTTGAAACTATGTGCCAATGCCAACCGCGAGTAGGGGAAGAAACAGCTCAGATACCACGTCAATTCAGCCGTCAAAGGCACATCGCTCTGGCGGTAGAAAACCGTCTTCTTAAGATCGAGTCCACAAGCCAGCCAAGCCGCTGCCACGCCGTACGTATTGGTACGCATGATCGCAGGATCCTTGATCTGTGTTAGACCATGCAGGTCCGCGATGAACAGGAAGGATTCGTTCTTGGTATCGTTCGCCATGGCAATTGCCGGACGGATAGCGCCAAGAACATTACCCAAGTGTATGGTGCCGGTCGATTGGATCCCGGTCAGAATTCGTGCCATGGGTCCAAATTTAGCGCGACATCTTCCGTTGGGCAGGACTTTCCGCGAAATGGCCGGTACCGCAAGTCGCTCAGAAAGGTCGGATTATCTTCGCGACCCTTTTGGGACCATGGGTCAGAGCGTTGATAATGAATTCCGGTCGCGGATCCTTACCCCACAGGATCGCGTAGCCACTAGTGAGAGCCGCAGGAATACGGTGTTCAAGCTGGTCTTCATGCCGCTACGTGTGCTGTACAAGGTGTGGTTCGCACTGGTCTTTTTTCTGTCGTTGGCGATCCTTTATATCCCATTCAGGATCCTCTTGCACCGTCCGGACCGCTATCAACGGGCATTCCGACTGAAGCGCTGGTGGGCTTATTTCCTGCAATGCGGTTCCGGTGTGTTCGTTCGGATCGAGCGCAGAGGTGAGTTGCCTGAAGCACCGTACATCATCTGTTGCAATCACAGCAGTTACCTGGACATCATCCAGATGTACAATGTGGTGCCGCACTATTTCCTGTTCATCGCGAAATATGAACTGCTCAATTGGCCGCTCTTCAACATCTTTTTCAAGAACATGAACATCACGGTGAACCGCAGTGATCGCAGTTCGGCCGCGAAGGCATTCCGCAAAGTCGCGCAGGCCATTGACCGCGGCACCAGCATCGCCATGTTCCCGGAAGGAGGGATCCCACCGTTCGTTCCGCGCATGAAACCGTTCAAGGACGGCGCCTTTAAGCTTGCTATTGAAAAGCAGATCCCGATCGTACCCATCACCTTTCGCGATCATTGGCGCTTGCTCGGCGAACCCACTGAATTGTTCAGCAGAGGCAGGCCGGGGATCTCCCGCACCATCATTCATCCTGTTATTTCCACCAAAGGCCTTACTGAAGCCGATCTGGTAACTTTGCGGCAGGAGGTGTACCGCATCATCGAAGAACCTCTCTTGCAGGACCAATGAAGATCGACGAAAAGACCTTGGATAGGGTCGCGAAACTCGCACACCTGGATTTCAGTGACCCCGTTGCACGTACCGCCATGCTTGCCGATATGGAACGGGTGATCGGTTTCGTTGAAAAACTCAACGAGGTAGATACTACAGGCATTGAACCTTTGATCTTCATGACCGAAGAGAACGACGTGCTGCGCGAGGATGTCATCGTTCCGGAGGATATTGTATCCAAGGCCGATGCACTGAAGAACAGTCCGGTGAAGGACAGCGATTATTTCAAGGTTCCGCGTGTTGTGGACAAAGGGTAGGGGTGAAGTGTTCCGTACTTCAGTGCGCAGTAGTTGCGTGCTATCTGTTCGATCATAGTTGACCAGGTTGCCAAATACCCCGATCAAGGTATTTCAGTGCGCATTGCGTGATCTCACCTTTGCGGTTCATATGATCAGCTTTATGAACGCTCTTTTAATTGGTGGTATTGGTCGGTTCTTCAGGTATTCAAGCGTCGCTTTTCTACCAGTGCTTTTTGGTTTAGCACCTGTGTGGGTGGTCGCTCAAACTGGAAGTGTATCAGGAGCCGTAACGGATGAACAGGGTGCCCCGATCCCCTTCGTTGGCGTATCTCTGGGGCCGAACGGATCAACGATCGTTGCTGATGCGAATGGTAAGTTCGGTTTCAATGCACTTGCTCCCGGATCCTATTCCGTTCGCTACACCAGCGTAGGCTATGAGGTGGTGGAAAAACAGATCCAGGTCACGAACGGCGCTGTAACGAATGTTGCTCAGCCCCTTGCTGAAAATGTAGTTGACCTTAAGGCCTTTTCAGTGCTTAGTTCCATCACTGGTGGAAGTGGTCCTTCCCGCACCATGGCCGGTTCGGCATGGTACATTGGTCCGAAGGAGATCGAAGCACAGGCAACTACCGACATTCACCGCCTGTTACGGTCCGTGCCCGGCGTGAATATCCAAGAGGAAGATGGTTTTGGCCTTCGCCCGAATATTGGACTGCGCGGTGCCGGTTCTGAGCGCTCGTCCAAGATCACTTTGATGGAAGATGGTGTGTTGATCGCCCCTGCACCGTATGCCTCACCGGCCGCCTATTACTTTCCGGTAACTGGTCGTATGCATGCTGTGGAGGTGGTGAAAGGCAGCAGCCAAGTGCGCTACGGGCCACTGACAACAGGCGGTGCGGTAAACCTGATCTCGACACCGGTCCCGGATAAAGAGCAAGCGATGCTCGGCATGTGGGGCGGATCATTCGGTACGCGGAATTTGCACGCCAATGCAGGCGCTACTGTTGGTCGCCATCAATTCTTAGCGGAAACTTTTCAGCAAGGATCTGATGGATTCAAGCAATTGAGCAATGGAGGAAATACTGGATTTGATAAGCAGGATTATCTCGGTAAGTGGCAATGGACCTCATCGGATTCCGGACGCGTGCAACATGCAATTGCCGTGAAAGCGGGATACACCAAAGAGAACAACAACGAAACCTACCTCGGGCTTACAGCTACTGACTATGCGAATGATCCCTATTCGCGATATGCCGCTTCAGCAAAGGACAATATGCGTTCGGAACATGATCTTGCAAGTGTGCGGTATGCACTGCGCCTCAAGAAGGGTCCCGAGATCGCTGCGACATTCTACAGAACGAACACCTTTCGCAACTGGTACAAATTGGATAAGGTGACCGACAGCACTGGGACGTCAACCGGGATCAGTGAATTGCTAAGCGATCCACAGGCACATTCCGACGCGTTCAATACGCTGCGCGGAAATACATCCGCGGATGATGCTCTTTCGATCAAAGCGAACAACCGCAATTACCAATCGTCCGGTGCGCAACTGATCGTTACGCATACGATCCAACGCGCGAAAACAAAGCAGGGTCTTGAAGCTGGGGTCCGTTTGCACAGTGATTACATGGATCGCTTTCAATGGACCGATGGATGGCGCATGAACAACGGCGAACTTTATCAGACCAGCAGTGGTGTGCCTGGAACGGAAAGCAACAGGGTCGCGACGGCCGATGCGATCGCGGCGCATGCAGCGTATGATCTGGACCTCGGTCGTCTTGCCATTCATCCTGGCATTCGCTACGAGCATATCGTTATGGCGCAAGATGATTTTGGAAAACAAGATCCCGGGCGCACAGGAAATGCATTGGGCACCACTACGAATACAGTGGATGTGTGGATACCCGGTATAGGTGCTGATCTTGAATTGAGCAAATTGGTCAGCGTGTTCGCAGGTTTACACAAAGGCTTCTCTCCTCCGGGTGTTCAACCGGGCACGTTGCCGGAATCCAGCATCAATTACGAGTTGGGTGTTCGCGTGGAGCGCACGGGTCTGAATGTGCAATTGATCGGCTTCCTGAACAACTACAGTGAGATGCTCGGTAGCGATCTAGCAGCAGCCGGAGGAAGTGGTACGGGTGATCTTTTCAACGCCGGAAAAGCAGTGGTGCAAGGCGTGGAATTCTATGCGAATTGGGATGTGCTGAACGGGTTGAGTACGCGGATGCGCATGCCGCTATCGGTTGCATACACGTTCACTGATGCGCGATTCGGTTCCAGTTTCAATAGCAGTTTCGAACCATGGGGCAATGTGCTGGAAGGTGATCGCATACCATATACTCCAACGCACCAGATCAACGGACGGCTCGACCTTGTTACAGGAAAATTCACTTGCGGCATTAGTGCAAACTATCAAAGCGAAGTAGCAACGGTTACCGGTTCACTCAACGATGCCAACACAACGATCATCGCCGCGCGAACGATCGTAGATGCGAATGCGTCGTACCGTTTCAACGCGCACTTCGAGGTGTTCAGCACGGTAGCGAACCTTGGTAACACCGTGTACCAAGCAGCGCAACTACCCGCAGGCTACCGACCCGGAATGCCGCGGATGGTGCAGGGTGGCGTTCGGTTGCGGTTCTGAGAACGTTATAGGTGATCCTTGTGGATCGGCGTGAAGACCATGTTTGGGATGATGCGCATTCAAAGGCCGAAGGGTTCTCCGCCATGCAGCGGAAGACCACTGCGGAGGCTCGACCGCGTGGGTTAACCCTGCGCGGATTCAAATGTTGCTTGTTTGGGGCGGTTTTTTGTGGTTCTCTTGGAGTTTTGTAATGCGGGGTTTGTGCTATTGAAGACCGAAGATTGATTGTATAACATCAAGGCTATCGAGAACAATATGAAGACCCCCTCCTACTTGCATTTGGGCGCAATATGTTTCCGCTTCAGGTGAGTCCATGACCGGTACAGTAGTTCCGTTAGAAAATACTAAGCAGGTATTGCACGATTGCACTGCGTTATTTTTGCACGGCAGTGGGACAATGTCATAGGCTTTAGGCAACGTTGTGCGGTCTTCGTACGCGAATAAACGATCACTGTTTTCAACGAGGAATAGGCTTAACGTACTGTCTGCTGAAATGTGCAACAAGGTCTTGCAAGGGAAGTTGACAATTTTAGTATGTCCGTTGGACAGTGCCGTTTGCTGATTAATGGTGTCAACTTGTGAAGACGGTTTCGTACTCCTAACGTTAATTGTATCTGGATTTTGGCAAGCCAACAGACACAATGAAAGAATAATGGCGAAACTTTTAAACCTCCGAAGGGTCTGTCCGGTCCTGGCTTTGAGCCGGGACGGCGGACGACCCTGTGACTCAATAGCGGAATCGTTCATGACCTTCCAAATCTAAGGTAATGTAGACACGCAAACTATTAGCTTGGTTTGGGTACCCTTTTAGCAGCCGAAGGGTTCTCCGCCATGCGGTGGAAGCATCTACGGAGGCTCGTTTCGCGATTCCCCCTGAGGTGGATTAGAGTCGGGCTTCAAGCTATTGACCCGATTTGGTCAAGTTGGAAAATATGGTTGCATCATCCATACGATTGTCCCAGATCAAAAGTATCTTGACACTATCGGAATCAACGGAATAGAACAAGGACACGTTCTTATGCATTACCAACTTTCGAAATTCAGAGCCTTCAACTACAACGCCAATTCCGGGATACACTGCGATACTATGGATCGAATCGTCGATCATGGAATGAAGATCATCAACGATCGTTTCGTCCCACATTCGCCTGACATATTCCGTCAACTCCACCAACGAGCGCGCAGCTAGGGGCGTCCAAACAACCTTCTTGGTCATTTCCGATCCTTCAACAGATCCTTCACCGAGGTGTGCTCAACGCAACCAGAAAGATCCGTTTCGGCAGAGATCCTTAAGAGTTCCATGATCTTTTCAGGAACGGCAACCGTAGTGGCATTCTTGAGCGAATCAAGATGATCCAATACAACTTTATCATTGACCGAGTTGATCCAATTGATAAGCTCGATCTTTTGTTGTTCCAAATTCATACAAGCAAATTTATGGCATTTGGATCAAGCAAGGTGAAGGGGCCATATTCACTTAGCCTGTGGCTCAATAGCGGAATCGTTCAGATCATTCCAAATCTAAGGCAAGGTGGACACGCAAACTATCAGCTTGGTTTGGGCTTCCTCAATGCGCTCGCCCTCACACCTTAACCACTCCATTCCGATAAAGATCAAGCGCGTCCTTCAATATGCCCGTGATCGTATCCATCGGAAGGTCCGCAGTTCGTGCAAGTCTGTCTCGACCCCTGCGAGATCCTATTTGCTGATGACAAGGGTTCTTGTATCTGCCAACTTGGATCCGTGAACAGTGTTGTTGAACAAGTTGCATCCACAGGTTTGATCATATAGCGATCAAATGGAGAACTCATCATCAACTCTAAAATTCCGCTTAACGAGGCTGTTTGCCGATTATTCACCCCTGCCGGACAATTGATCGATGAAAAGAACGTAACAGCAGGCAGTCAGTGGCATATTCCGGTGACGGCTGAGGAGCATTTCATTTTCGTAACGCTTACCACTGCAGAGGGAGTTCATGTTGGGAGGAACTGATCGCGATACACCTTTATCAGCCGCAGTGACGATGCAATACTAGAGGCTGCGGAGGTAGAAAAATACATTCAGAACCTCGGCAAGTCACCTATGCAGGGATCCTGCCGCACCCGCAGTTCCACAGGATCTCGAAGCGCAGACCCGCGCGGGTTCATAAAGTAGGGAACAATGAAAAGTATGGCTACGGTCCGCTCCAAACTGTGTGCGGATCGTGCGAAGAATAGACCGTGAATTATTTCGGCCGTACCAGGTCCATTCCGCACTTGGGGCATTTCGCCGGCCCGTCGGAAACCTCTTCGAGGTGCATGGGGCAGTAATATTGGCCCGTTCCTTTCAATTGAGCCATCCGAGGTTGCGCGGTGAAGAAGCGGAATGAAAGCCCAATGGTGGTGGTGTATTGCGAGCCGACCTGCGTGTAATATTCAGAGGTTTGCATACTCTGATAGAGTGGCACATCAGTGGCGGCATAAATGGTGAACTTGCCTTTGGTAACACTGATCTGGGGAGTGAGGAAGAACTTCTTGTAGCCCGTTGCTTCAGGAAAGTACGTGGAGGGGCTTCCGAAAAGAAGAACGGACGCATTCATCCGCATCCGTGCAACGGTCTCGTAACGGGCTTGCAAGGTGATGCCCAAGCGATCAAGGAATGTTCGGCTCACGAACAATGCCACGCTCGCATAGTCCCCCAATTTTTCGCCGTTCGGGTTCCACCCTTTCTTGATGTAGATGGCGCTCGCGAACACGTTGAGCTTCGATCTGAAACCGTGGTGAAGGAACGTGTAGAAGATAAGGTCCTGGGCGCCCGAGGATAGCTGTACCGACGTTGGCTTCGTTACATAATAGGTATGTCCCGAAAAGGGCTCAACACTTCCAGTTGAATCGTTGTACGATCCAAGTGGGATCTTGTAGCCCAAGCCAATGGTTATCTCGTTGGTGGTCCCTTTTGCTTCGTTATTCTTCTTGTAGATATCGTACTTGGGAAAAACCACAAGATCGCCAATTCCCGAGGAGGTATACGTGGTGGCAGGATCGCTCGCCAGACCGACCTCCTTCTTCAACAAATAGTATCCGCTCTCCAACGACAAGGTCAAACGTTCCGAAATACCATAGGCCAATTTGAAGTACTCGTACTGACTTTGAAAGCTGTCGAAGGTCCGGTCGCTGGCACGTTGATCATTTTTGTAGAACCTATTCGTGTTGATGAACTGGAAGTTGGTATTGAGTTCCATCTGCCGTTCCGCCAAAACCCCCTGAGCAGCTCCTCCTGCAATGCAACTTCCGCTGCCGCCGGCACAGCACTGGGCCTGGATCCGCACAGGAAGGAGCACCATCGTTGCGACAAAAAGTACCAGAATGGCGATCGATCCCTTTATCATCCGGAGCGGTGGTTCCTCAGCCAACTATGCCAACATCAATGGAAGTCGTCCTCATTTCCATCTCCCATACCACACTAATGGGCGATGACCATGTTGATGAACGCGTTCTGCGTTCCATCAGAGAGTTTTACCAGGTACACGGCAGCTGGAATAGCATCGGTGGCGAGTTCGATGCTGTGTACGCCTGCTGAAAGGCGTCCGCCATACACGTTCTTCACCAGCTTGCCTGAAAGGTCATACAGGTCAAGCGTTACATCGGCCGATCGTGCAAGGGTGAATTTGATCTGCGCATTGTCCACTATTGGATCGGGATAAACGTTGAGTGAAGAAGCCAATTCGCTTTGTTCCTGTATACCCGTTGCCAACAAGGCAGCATCGATCCCATCCTGAAGATCGGTGATATTGACCGTATTGTTCACATTGTAAAAGACCGTGTGACCGCCCCCGCCAAGAACAACGATCTTCGGCATACCAGCGGAGCCATAGTCGCCCATGTTGATCGCAGCGTCGGAAAAGGTGACTGCATTCGTAAGACCTGTGGAATTCTTCCAACTGTTGAGCGAAGTGCAACTGGTATTCGCAAAGTCATCGCAGAGATACATCCTCACCTTGTCCGGGTTGGATGATTGATAGCTCTCCACCACATTGTACGTGGTCAAGGATGGCCCGGTGCATGCGCCACAAGGCATTACCCAAACGAGCACGATCACCTTGCCCGCGTCGAGTTCAGCAAAGAGTTCGTGTGGCACATTGGAGCAATCGTTGCAGTTGAAGTTGGTCGCGGTCTGCGCAGAAGCTAAAACGGTGGCCACACTCAGAACCATAGTGAGGAAATGTTTTTTCATTGGTTGGATCCTTTGGTTGATGATGATCGGACTTGTAGTATCAGCGTGCAAGCTAACCGTTCACGGCGGTTACTGTGGTTGTGATGATCCAGATATGAATGTTCTTTTAGGCAGGAACCTTGGATTCCCAGATATTCACTGATCTGGAGGGCATTTTCTGAGCGGCGTTGCCCTTGTTGGATCTGGATCTATTCGATCCTTTGCTTCACGCTTCCGCAAGTCCTCATCATGTTGCCATAAAAAGGGTCTCGAAGCGAAGAGTCTGCGCGGGTTAAAAGGCTACCGTCAATTTGCATGGACGCACTTCCCTACCCACCCAACTTCACCCACTTCAACCGCAAACTATTGCTCACCACACTTACACTACTGAACGCCATGGCGGCACCGGCGATCATGGGGTTGAGCAGGAAGCCGTTGATGGGATACAACAATCCGGCGGCGATGGGGATGCCGATGATGTTGTAGATGAAGGCCCAGAAGAGGTTCTGGCGGATGAAGGAGACGGTCTTGCGCGAGAGGGTGATGGCACGCGGAATTGTATTCAGATCGGTGCTGATCAGCGTCATGCGTGCGACGTCCATGGCGATGTCGCTGCCCTTGCCCATGGCGATGCTGACGTCGGCCTTAGCAAGTGCTTCGCTGTCGTTGATGCCATCGCCGACCATTGCGACTACTTCGCCTTGTTGCTGCAGGCCGTGAACAAATGCGGCCTTGTCCTTCGGGAGTACTTCACTGCGGAAGTGTTCGATGCCCACTTCGCGCGCTACTGCTTGTGCGGTGCGTTGGTTGTCGCCGGTCTGCATGTAGACTTTTATGTTCTCTTTTTTCAGCCGTGCGATTGCCTCTTTGGCGGAGGGTTTGATGCGATCCGCAATGGCGATGGCGGCGCGCACTTCCTTTTCATCAGCGAACCAGATGACGGTGTTTGCCGCATCACCCCAACTGCGTTCTTTTTCACGGCGCTCAGCAGGGATGGAGATGCCGTGCTCTTCCAACAATCGGCGGTTCCCGACGAGCCATGTGGTGCCGCCTGCCTGTCCGGTAGGCAGGTTGAGGGTGGCTTTGATGCCTTTGCCGGTCAGGTCTTCGAAGTTGGTGAATGGTGATGGGTGAATGGTGAATGGAGGCCCCGGCTCTGTCCGTTCACCATTCACCATGTACCATTCACCTTTTCTCAGATACCGCACAACTGCTTCCGCCAACGGATGCGTTGATCGCGATTCGATCGCTAACAACGCATTCGCAACTTCTGCATCTTCTAACCCGATGGCTTCTACGACTTCCGGTTTTCCTTCGGTGATGGTACCGGTCTTGTCGAGCACGATCGCGGTGATGTTACGTGCACGTTCCAGGCTCTCGGCGTCCTTGATGAGGATGCCGTTCTCGGCACCCTTGCCCATGCCGGCCATGATCGCAGTGGGCGTTGCAAGACCGAGTGCGCAGGGGCATGCGATCACGAGAACGGTGACCATGGCGAGCAGTCCTTGCGTGAACGCGTGTTCGCCACCGAGCACCCACCAACCGATCGCGCTGAGCACCGCAATACCGATCACCACTGGCACGAAGACCGAAGCGATCCTATCCACCAATTTCTGCACGGGCGCTTTGCTGCCTTGCGCATCCTGCACGGCGCGGACGATCTGAGCGAGCAACGTTGCAGCGCCCACTTTTTCAGCGGTCATGCGCAAGCTTCCTTTCTGGTTGAGGGTACCGGCGAGCAGCTTGGCGTTCGCACTCTTCGCAACGGGGATCGGTTCACCGCTGATCATGCTTTCATCCACGTAGCTGTCACCGTCGATCACCGAACCATCCACCGCAATGCTTTCTCCCGGTCGCACGAGCAACACATCACCGATCGTGATCTCCGCGATGGGCACTTCCTGCGGTTGACCATTTGCATCCTCGCGCATCACAGTGCTCGGTCGTAGTCCCATCAGTTTCTTGATCGCACTGGAGGTTCCTGCCTTCGCACGTTCTTCCAAATACTTGCCAAGGAGAATGAAGGTGATCACCACCGCAGCTGCTTCGAAATAAACGTGCGGCTCCAGTCCGCGGCTGGTCCAGAACGAAGGGTTCAATGTGTTGAAGACGCTGAAGCCATACGCCACACCGGTGCTAAGCGCAACAAGTGTATCCATGTTGGCGCTGCGGTGCTTGGCCTGTTTCCATGCGTTGATGAAGAACTGCCTTCCGAAGATGAGCACGACCGGTGTAGCGAGCAGCCACTGCACCCACGGTGACCATGACGCATGCATGTACACCATGCCCGCGATCATCAGCGGGATGCTGAGCGCGATGCTTGCGAAGAGCTTCTGCTTCAGCGCGGTCATACGCTTTTGTTGCAGCGCTTCAAGATCTACTTGGCTGTCACCGTCGGTCTCCAACAGCAGATCGAACCCACCTTCCTGTACCGCCTTCTGCAGGTCGGTTTCGCTGCTCACTTCCGGATCGAAGGTTACTTGCGCGGTGTTGGTCGCGAGGTTCACGGAAGCGGTGGCAACACCGGGCTGGGCCTTCAACGCCTTCTCTACGCTCAGCACACAGCTGGCGCACGTCATACCCGTTACCGGGTAGCTGCGTTTGAGGGGTACGGTGGAAGTTGCCATGATCGTTGCCTACAAGGTACAAAGGAACCACCGATCCGTCTCCTTCAGCTTACATGAATGCAGGAAAGACTTATACCGGATCACCCTCGCGAAGTCTTTATGCGTTGGTTCGTTCCACGGATCGGCGAACAACGAATTGGCCGATGCCCTGTGCCATTGTTCGCATTCAGATCATACGGTCCATCCGGAAGACGGTAAAAAAGATGGCGGCGGCAAGGAGCACAGCGGTATCAATACCAAAAATGATCGCATGTGGAAGTGCACCTCGATACTTTCCCGCTAGGGTGAACACGCACAACACACAAACGCACAACGCACACAACGGCAACCATTGGTCCGCAACATACCACGTAATACCGCGGAACAGATATCCGTACCATTGGCGCATCCAATAGAGTAGCACGCACCCCGCAACAGCGAGATTCACCATGGGCACAAGTGGAAGCTCACTCATGCGGCGGAGCGCGAGCACGGCGACCACCAGATGGAGTGTGACCGCGAGCCACGATGTGGCGATGAGCAAGGCGTTGTTCATGGTGCGTTCGGTTCAATGTCCTTTCTGGCCCGCAAGGTCCGCAAAGATGCTATACCAAGGTCATGCGCGCACTATCCACGGGCTCGGCACGGATATAAAACCGCTGAAGAAGATCGGTGTTGCAACGTTCGGTGGATCAGTTGCAAATGCATAGCACCATCAACCACAGTTCGTGCAAGCCCATCAGGAATTCGTGTTAGTCCGCTTCACCAGTTAGGCGGAACTTTGCACGCGGTTACGATCCTATCGAACATGCCCAACACCATCCATCACATCACTTCCATAAGCGAACTGCACGCGCTTTGTGGTTTTGATAAACCAACGCACCCGTTGATCTCGGTGATCGATGTGAGCAAATGGGAGATCGGCCCTGAATGGGTTGGTCGGAAGTTGCGGACTGACCTGTATTCCATCGCGCTGAAGGACGCCAGTTGCGGCATGGACTATGGCCGGAATACGTACGACTTCAATGAAGGTGTTTTGATCTTTACGGCACCGGACCAAGTAGCTTCCATCACCAAGCAACAGAAGTTGGGAGCGATCAATGGTTGGATGATCTTCTTCCACCCGGACCTTATCCGTAACATGCCGTTGGGAAAGCACATGGACGACTACGGGTTCTTCTCGTACGATGTGCATGAAGCCTTGCACCTTTCCGATGCCGAACAAAAAATAGTGAACGATTGCGTAGAACTGATCCGATCAGAGATCAGCGCGCGGATCGATGGCCACAGCCAACGCGTGATCGTGAATACCTTGGAACTTATCCTGAATTACAGTCTTCGGTATTACGAGCGCCAGTTCCACACGCGCTCGGCGCAGCACACCGATGTGGTGAGCCAGTTCGAGCACTTATTGAAGGACTACTACAAACAAGGCAAGTTCGTAGAGATCGGCATGCCTTCCATTGAACACTTCGCGGACCAAGTACACTTATCGCCGAACTACTTGAGCGACCTCTTGAAAAAGGAAACGGGCATGTCAACCCGGGATCGGATCAATCACTTCGTAGTGGAGAAAGCAAAAGATCTGTTGCTCAGTGAAGACGATGCCATCAGCGGGATCGCCTACCGGTTGGGCTTCACGTATCCGCATTACTTCAGTCGGCTGTTCAAAGCGAGAACAGGGATGACGCCGAATGAATACCGCAACCGGCCACTGCTCAACTGAGGGTCATTTCGGAAACTTCAGTGAAATGTGTTTGCCTTACAGGAATTGATGTTAAGCGGTTGCTTGTAGTTGATGGACTTTTGCACCCTAGAACGAAAAGAAGATGACAACGATAGATAGAACACGACCAGTGATGGTGACCGGCGCTAACGGCTATGTGGCCAGCTGGTTGGTAAAGCGCTTGCTGGATGATGGCCTTACCGTTCACGCCGCAGTGCGCAACCCGAATGACGAAAAGAAGATCGCGCATTTGAAGGAAGCGGCCGCGAAGTCGAGCGGGCAGATCAAATTCTTCGCAGGCGACCTGCTGAAGCCGGGGTCGTACAAAGCCGCGATGGAAGGCTGCGAATTGGTGTATCATACCGCATCGCCATTCACTACGACCGTAAAAGATCCGCAGAAAGAATTGATAGATCCCGCTGTGAAGGGTACGGAGAACGTGTTGCGATCCGCCACCGAAGTGGATTCCGTAAAACGTGTGGTCGTCACCAGCAGTTGCGCAGCGATCTACGGCGATGCCATTGATACGGTGAATGCACCCGGCGGTAAGCTCACCGAAGAGATCTGGAACACCACTTCTTCCTTGGAGTATCAACCCTATTCATTTTCTAAGACCTTGGCCGAGAAAAAGGCATGGGAACTAGCGAAGTCCCAAGACAAATGGGACCTGGTAACGGTGAACATGTCCTTGGTCATGGGGCCTGCCCTGAATCCCGGAAATACCACGTCGGAAAGCATCAACATTTTGAAGATGCTGGGTGGCGGTGAAATGAAAATGGGCGCTCCACGAATGGGTGTTGGCCTAGTGGATGTCCGCGATGTCGCTGAGGCGCATTTCAAAGCTGGCTTTACACCAACCGCCAAAGGGAGGTACATCACCTCGGCACATTCCACCGATCTTTTGGAGATGGGTAAAGTGCTATTGCCCAAGTATGGCGATCGTTTCCCGCTACCAACGAAAGCGTTGCCGAAGTGGTTGCTGATGATCATCGGACCATTCACGAGCAAACTCTTCACACGTCCATTCATCCGCAAGAATGTTGATGTGCCATGGAATGCGGACAACTCCAAGATCAAGAAGGAGCTAGGAATGACCTTCCGTCCGATGAAAGAAACGATGGAGGATTCTTTCCAGAACCTGATCGATGAAGGCATCCTGAAAGCAAAATGATAGCGCACACGAACACATGGGCACAAGGAGATATCGCCCAAGGAAAATTGATGTTGATCGTGGGCGTTATCGTGTTCTTGGCAAGCATCCTTGCGTGGAGGAATGGAGGTGAAATGCTACGCGGAATGTTGATCCCCCTTGGCGTCATAGTGTTGATCTCCACGGGTTACGGCGGGTTGATGCAAGTGACCCGGCCTGCACATGCGACAGCATTTGCCCAGCGCTACCAGCAGGATCCGGAGGGTGCCAAAGCGGTGGAGATCGCACGCGTCGAGAATGACTGTACCAATTACCGCATGATGAATTTCATCTGGAGCACCATCTGTATTGCGGGGATCGCGTTGATCTTCCTCGCTGGTTCCGGCACATGGAAAGGGGTTGCACTTGGACTGATACTTTTGAGCAGCGTCGGTTTCGTGGCAGATAATTTTCTACACCATCGCGCGAAGGCCTATCTGAAAGCCATCGCATGAACAAGAACTGGTTCAAACGTAGGCGCACCTACGTTATGGGAGTTCCGGTACTCCTATTTCTTACCGGTAGCATCTTCGTGAACAGCAGTTCGGAATTCGGCGGAACGCCCAACAGCATGGATAAAAAGAAATATGAAATGTCGGCGAACTTCAGCAATGGAAAGTTCCAGAACATCCTGCCAACGAGCATGTCAATGTCCGCAAAGGACCTGGCAACGACCCTCTACGATTTTGTAGCAGGAGGTGACAACTTATCGCCGAAAAGCAAGATCCCCGTGCTGCATCCGGATAGCGCGTTGATCGCTTCACCGCCAAAGGCTGCGCGCATGGTATGGTTCGGTCACTCCGCATTCCTGTTGCAATTGGATGGAAAGAACATCCTTATCGATCCCATGTTCGGCGCTGTGCCTGCACCGCACCCGTGGCTGGGTCGTGCGCGATTCACGGAAGGACTACCGATCGAGATCGCGGCCTTACCAAAGATCGATGCGATCCTGCTTTCACACGATCACTATGATCACTTGGACTATGGTTCCATCAAAGCGTTGAACGCAAAAACAAAGGAGTTCTACGTCCCACTTGGCGTAGGTGCGCACTTACGTTCTTGGGGAATTGAAGAAAGCCGGATCCATGAATTGGATTGGTGGAACGAGGTCGACCACGAAGGCATCCGTTTCGCGTTGGGACCTGCTCGCCATTTTTCAGGAAGAGCACTTACCGATCGCTTTAGCACGCTTTGGGGTTCGTGGGTGATCCACGGAAAACAGGATCGCATTTTCTTCAGCGGCGATAGCGGCTACGGTCCGCACTTCAAGGAGATCGGTGCGAAGTACGGCCCCTTCGACTTTGCGATGATAGAGTGTGGCCAATACAACGAGAAGTGGGCGGAGATCCACATGATGCCAGAGGAATCAGCACAGGCCGCTGTGGATGTTGGTACGAAAGCAATGATGCCGATCCATTGGGGTTCTTTCGTGCTGGCCATGCACAGCTGGACCGACCCCGTAGTGCGCGTAACCAAGCAAGCGAATGCACTCGGCATGCCCATCATAACACCGCGTATCGGCGAGGTGATCTCAGTGGATTCCTTAACGGGTCCAAGTGAGGCTTGGTGGACGGATCTTTAACTATCCCTGTAGGTCAAACCGCCAATTCGGCCATTCCGCTGGAGCCAGCGCCTAAGCGCAGGCAGGGTATGCGCGTTCCCACATGCCTTCAGAATCCCACTGTTTACGGGCCTTTGCATCTTTTTCCATCCCATGCATGAACAATCCGTCATGTCGGCTGTTTAATTATTGTTCAGAAACCCTAAACAAAACTCCGACCATGGACAAAACGTCGAATTTAGCTCCACCCCCACGGGGCTCCGCAAAACGAATGCAGCGGATGATCCGCTATGTGAGCGCACTTGCGCTGCTTGTTGGCTTCGGTCAACCAGCATTCTCCCAAGCATACTGTCCCAGTGACGGTGGATCGGGCAATGTGATCAACATCGATCGCGTGGTGCTTGGCGATCTGAACAATTCCAGTGGCGACAACGATGGGTACGGTGACTTCACCGCGCTCTCCGTTACCGCCACCGCCGGTACTGCTTTACCGGTGACCTTGGACCCATCCGGTCCTTTCTTCTTGCGCTACCGTTGGCGCGCATGGCTGGATCTGAACAACGACGGCACCTTCGACAACGCTGAGCGGGTGTTGCAGGTAACCGGATTCGGCGTGCAGAACGGTTCCGTGAACATCCCTTCGGGCACTCCTGATGGTAACTACCGCATGCGGATCTCAATGAAAGCCTTCAGCTATGCCGAAGCATGTGACAATTACGCTGCTGGCGATGTGGAGGATTACACCCTATCGGTGATCAGCGCATGCGATGCGGTCGCTGGTGCAATGTCCACCTCGAAGCCTGATGTATGCTTCAGCGCGGGCGGTGTAACACTGGTAGCAAACCCCGATGGTGCGGCGTTCGTACCTCAGGGCTTTTCACAAGCGTATGTATTGACCAGCGGTGCAGGATTGGTGATCGAGCAATTGGGTGCAACACCTGAGTTCACCGTAACGAGTCCCGGTATTTACACCATCCACTCCTTCGTATTCCCAAGTGACCTCGACCTGAGTATTGTGGTACCTGGAACGACAACGGGTTTTGACGTGAACAGCCTTCTCATCCAAGGCGGTGGCTCACTCTGCGCATCCTTGGATGTGACCGGTGCACAGTTCAACGTTGCCGACCCAATGGCCGGAACGATGAGCGGTGGTGCTGATGCATGTTTCAATGGTGACGAAGCAACGTTGACGGCAACTGCAAACGGTGATGCCAACGTACCAGCAGGATACAGCCAAGCGTATGTGTTGACCAGCGGTGCAGGTCTCGTAATTGAGCAGCTCGGTGCAACACCAGAGTTTACGGTAACAAGCGGTGGTCTCTACACGATCCACTCCTTCGTATTCCCAAGTGACCTCGACCTGAGCGTTGTGGTTCCTGGAACTACTACAGGATTCGATGTGAACGGTTTGCTCGTACAAGGTGGCGGAAGTCTCTGTGCAAGTCTTGATGTTGCAGGTGCACAATTCAACGTGACCGACCCTATGGCCGGCACGATGAGCGGTGGTGCTGATGTCTGCTTCAACGGCGACAATGCAATGTTGATGGCAACTGCTAACGGCGATGCGAACGTCCCAGCAGGATACAGCCAAGCGTATGTGTTGACCAGCGGTGCAGGTCTCGTAATTGAGCAACTCGGTGCAACACCTGAGTTCATCGTAACAACAGGCGGACTCTACACGATCCACTCCTTCGTCTTCCCAAGTGACCTCGACCTGAGCGTAGTGGTTCCTGGAACAACGACCGGTTTTGATGTGAACGGATTGTTGGTGCAAGGTGGTGGTAGCCTTTGTGCTTCACTCGATGTTGCAGGTGCACAGTTCAACGTAACCGACCCAATGGCCGGAACGATGAGCGGCGGAGCTGATGCATGCTTGCAAGGTGATGGTGCAGTTCTCGTGGCAACTGCAAATGGAGACGCGAACGTCCCAGCAGGATACAGCCAAGCGTATGTGTTGACCAGTGGTGCAGGTCTCGTGATCGATCAGCTCGGTGCAACGCCAGCGTTCACGGTAACAACTGGCGGACTCTACACCATCCACTCTTTCGTATTCCCAAGTGACCTCGACCTGAGTGTTGTGGTTCCTGGAACGACAACAGGATTTGATGTGAACGGATTGCTCGTGCAAGGTGGCGGAAGTCTCTGTGCAAGTCTTGATGTTGCAGGTGCACAATTCAACGTGACCGACCCAATGGCCGGAACGATGAGCGGTGGTGCTGATTTCTGCTTGCAAGGTGATGGTGCTGTGTTGGTCGCTACGGCGAACGGCGATGCCAACGTCCCAGCAGGTTACAGCCAAGCGTATGTGTTGACGAGCGGTGCAGGTCTCGTGATCGAGCAACTCGGTGCAACACCTGAGTTCACCGTAACAACAGGCGGACTCTACACGATCCACTCCTTCGTCTTCCCAAGTGACCTCGACCTCAGCGTAGTGGTTCCTGGAACAACGACCGGTTTTGATGTGAACGGATTGCTCGTGCAAGGTGGCGGAAGTCTCTGCGCAAGTCTTGATGTTGCAGGTGCACAGTTCAACGTGACCGACCCAATGGCCGGAACGATGAGCGGTGGTGCTGATGCATGTTTCAATGGTGACGAAGCAACGTTGACTGCAACGGCCAACGGTGATGCGAACGTACCAGCTGGTTACAGCCAAGCGTATGTGTTGACAAGCGGTGCAGGTCTCGTGATCGAGCAACTCGGTGCAACACCTGAGTTCACGGTAACAACTGGTGGACTGTACACGATCCACTCTTTCGTCTTCCCAAGTGACCTCGACCTCAGCGTAGTGGTACTTGGTGTGACAACTGGTTTTGATGTGAATGGTTTGTTGGTACAAGGTGGTGGCGAACTCTGCGCTTCACTCGATGTGGCCGGTGCACAGTTCAACGTAGTCGACCCAATGGCCGGAACGATGAGCGGTGGCGGCGATGCATGCCTAGTTGATGGCAGCGCAATGTTGATGGCAACAGCCAATGGCGATGCGAACGTACCAACAGGATACAGCCAAGCGTATGTATTGACAAGCGGTGCAGGTCTGGTGATCGAGCAACTCGGTGCAACACCGGAGTTCACCGTAACAAGCGGTGGTCTGTACACCATTCACTCCTTCGTCTTCCCAAGTGACCTCGACCTAAGTGTGGTGGTACCTGGAACGACAACAGGATTTGATGTGAACGGATTGCTCGTGCAAGGTGGTGGTAGCCTCTGTGCATCCTTGGATGTAGCTGGTACACAGTTCAACGTGGCCGAGTGCGCATGCACAGCTGACGCTGGAACCCTTACCGCAGTGAGCGATGAAGCGTGCTTGGTGAATGGACAAGTAACCATCAGTGCCAACGTGAACGGTGATGCGAACGTCCCAGCAGGATACAGCCAGGCATATGTGCTCACCAGTGGAACTGGTCTAGTTATCGAGCAACTCGGCGCAACACCTGAGTTCACGGTTACGAGCGGTGGTCTCTACACGATCCACTCCTTCGTCTTCCCAAGTGACCTCGACCTTAGCATCGTGGTGCCAGGCGTAACAACGGGCTTCGATGTGAACGGTCTATTGATCCAAGGTGGTGGTGCACTCTGTGCGAGCCTGGATGTGGCCGGTGCACCAGTACAGGTGAGTGGTCCTTATGCAGGGAACATTGATCCGGACAACTTCCTGAGCTGCTTGAACAACGGCACTGCTACGCTTAACGGTAACCCTGCCGGAGATGCGCAGGTACCTGCGGGATATAACACCGTGTATGTGCTAACACGTGGCCAAGGATTGGTGATCGTGAATGCTGGTCCAACACCGGAATTCAACGTAACTACACCTGGTCTGTACCGCATCCACACTGTGGTGTATGATCCGAATACATTGGATCTGGGCATCGTGGTGCTGGGAACAACAACGGGCTTCGATGTCAACAGCTTGCTCGTGCAAGGAGGTGGAACCATCTGCGCATCCTTGGATGTACAAGGAGCTCCCTTCCTCGTTCTGAACGGTTGGATCTGCAACTGGTTCCTGCCATTCTTCAACTCCGATGGCATGGACCCAATGGATCAATTGAGCGATGCGCTCGGACGTGACGCGCGCTCACTGAGCGATGAAGATCTTAAGATGTTGACCAGTGAGGTACCTGTACAGGCCACCTTGTATCCAGTGCCTGCTACCGATATCCTGAACATCCGTTTGGACAGCCGTTTGGCGATGCAAATGGAAGTGAGCGTGATGGACATGAGCGGACGCATTGTACGAGGCAGCAAGAGCTATGACCTGGAAGCAGGTGTGCGCGACCTCACGATCGATGTGAACGATCTGGAGAACGGCAACTACATCGTTCGCATGGTCGCGAATGGAGAAGTGCTCACCGAACAATTCGTTAAGGTGCAGTGATCGACAGTCCGGTGGTTGGTGCTTGTTAGTGCGGGCTCCTGAACACTGTCCCTGAACAACGACCCCGGCAAATTGCCGGGGTCGTTGCGTTCAGGAATACTGCATTTACCTTTTGGAACGGAATGAATGTAGATGGGATTGGGACACAATGCGGCTATAACTTTCGGAAATACCCTCTCTCGGACAGATCATTGAAACGTTCATGGCCCCTCGTGTACTTGAACACAAACGAGCGGAGTGGTGAGAAAAACAATTCGTGACGCATTCAAGATCTGGTCTCCGGGAACTGGTCAGTTATACCTTTTCCCAATTCAGATCCAGCCAAAAGATGCGTAGCTATTTTTATTCAAGACTTCCTAAAAAATCGTTGCATGGCCTAGGTTACGGAACTAGTTTTTTGGGAATGGATCGGACAAAAAGAGCAAGTAGATCGGGTGGGTCTGAATTAGGAAATGGTATTAGGGTGCGGAACTGATGCTGATCCGCTCTATAGCGGCCACTGACGTTGCACCATGAAAAAAACCACTACCAACAGCAGCACGGTAAGCGGCCCGCCAACGCGAACGAAATCCAGAAAGCGGTAACGTCCAGGAGTATACACCAACACGCACGAGGGCTCGAATGGCGTGATCAGTGAGATCGACGCGGAGAGCATCACGGCCATACCAAAGGTGAGTGGAGAAACCTCCAAGGATGTTGCGGCACTGATAGCGATCGGGAGTACCACCAAAGCAGCTGCTGCATTGCTCATGGGTTGAGTAAGAAGCACGGTAAGGATCATGAAACCCGCCAAGGTGCCTTGTACACCTAACGGAGCAAATAGCTTCATTACCCCATCGCTCAGGAATACATCCGCTCCACTGTTCACCATTGCGGTGCCCATGGCCGTCATGCCACCGATCAGGACGATCAATCGCCAGTCAATACTGGCATAGGCCTTCACACTTTCGGTAATGCGCAATACCACGGTAGCGATCGCAGCGCTCATGAATGCAATGGCCGTCGGCACAAGGCTGGTCGCGCTCAGCGCAATCGCCACTAAGAAGAGGCCGATGGTGATATACCCCTTACGCACGCGCTTCGGATCCGGTGTGTGTTCTTCCAGCAGGATCAAGCTGTGCTCTTCATTCAACGTGCGCAAAGCTTCGGGGGTGCCTTGCACCAGCAGTACATCTCCCACGCGCAGTTTCACCTGCCCAAGGTGACTGGTCAGGCGTTCTCCAGCGCGGTGCATTGCAGCTACTGCCACCCCATAGCGCTCCATGAAACGGGATCGTTTAATGGTAAGCCCCACAAGATCCGAGCTCGCCGGGATCAATACTTCGGTCAACTTCAACCCTTCATCGAATCCGTTCTCTGCCAACAACTCGTCGGCCACGATATCAATACCTGCCTTATCCTTTACCGCCAGTAACATATCCAGATCGCCTTGTACCAATATCAGATCTCCCTCTTGGTAGCGCATGCCTATCGTGCGGAAGAACTGGTGGCTACCTCGTTTCACGGTTAGTATTTCGAACCCACTGGCCGTGAGTTCAGAAGCACCCACTGGCGTGCCGATCAAACTGCTTTCCGGCAGCACACGTATCTCACTGGTGTAGCTGCGCACCGGACCTCCCTGTTCTTCGTCCGGAGCTTCTCTAACAGGTGTAAGCCACCGGCCTACCGTAAGCAAGTAAACCACGGTCACTGCAACCAGCACTAGACCAATATTGAAGAAATCGAACATACGGATGGTGCCAATACCATGATCTTTCAGGTAGGCGGAGACCACGATGTTGGTACTCGTGCCAATGACGGTACACGTTCCCCCAACGATGCTGGCGTAAGCAACCGCCATGAGGATCTTACTCGCAGGCAGTTTCGATTTCTTCGCCAAAGCCAGCACTGGCGGTATGAGCAGTGCGGTCAAGGTAGTGTTGTTCATGAACGCACTGAACAGTGCAGTAAAAGGCAAGAGCCACAGCATCAGTGGCACCATCTTCGCCGGACGTGAGCGACTGAGACGGCCTGCCAATTCATCAAGCACGCCCGAGGTTTCCACCGCAGCGGTGATCACATAGATGGAGGCCAACATAACGATGAATTCGGAGCCGAAGGCCTCGAACGCTTCGGTTGGACTGAGTATGCCCGTAAGTACAAGTACGATAAGCAGTAGACCCGTGACCACGTCCACACCTATACGTTCCATACTGAACAGGACAATAGCTCCCACTAAAAGGCCAAGCACCAGAGCTATCTCCATGTTCAAAATTCCGCCGGATCCTTTGGGCTGATCTGGTTCGGGTACATGCGATCCAGCTGGCGGCGCAGAGTATGGTAGCGATAAAAGCCGATGGTGATAAAGAGAACACACATCACCAAAGAAGCATTGCCTACCCAATAGAGATCGCCATAATTCTCCAGCTGTAGCAGGGCAATTCCACCAAGAAGAAGGTATAATGCAGAGCGGATGTAACTGAGCAATGTGCGCTCGTTGGCCAGCCTCGTACGCACCAACGCGAGGTGATCGCGTAGTATCAGATCTTCGTTGTTCGTGAAGTCACGATCCCCCAACAAGAACGTTTGTAGGACCCGGCGGTCGATATCGAACTTTGCCATGCGGTCGCGAATATAAAACAAGATGAAGTGGCGCAATGCACCTGTTATCCGCGGGAGTGCTGCGTACCTATTCCCCTTTTTTTGGTCTGCTCCAATGATTCTCCAACGATTGGTTGCAGGCATTCATCAGGCTCATGCCTTCGCGCGCTAGATCATGGTAGTCATTCTCACCACGGCGATAGAAACGCGCCATGTCCTTGAACTGGATCATGGCCACCTCAACGGTGCTATCCTCCACTAATGGCAGCACGCCCCAGTAGCACGTGCGGAACCGCTCTAGGCAGCTGTCGAAAGCCATTGTATCCTCGGCACTGATCCACAGCCGCTCGTCATGCGGTACCACCAGCAGATCGCCTACGGCTTTACCCACCTCCTCGTATGCCTGTAGTTTCTTGGTGTACATGCTGCGGCTGAATTCCATCTTGCTCTCATGGCTCATCTGGCTGGTGAACTGCCAAGCCCCCACGGTAATGCCCAACACGGTGAGCAGCGGCGCTACCGCTTTGGAATAGTCGGTACTTCTGTTCGGCAATTTTTCTTCCATCAGTGTGCAAGGTAGATGCTGCGCGTGGCATCCGTCTTACCATCAGGTACGGTCGTGAGCCGCACGCAGTTCGCATTGCCCTTGCAAGCAGCAGCGGATGCAGGTAAACTCTTCACTTCGTAACGCGCACCTCCGAAAGCAATGCCGTTCTTACCGCCGGCACTCCAAGGCTCCAATACCTCTTTGGTGCTCTTCCATGCACCTTCCGCGCATTGTTGTATCACAACCTCCTTTGCACTAAATGTGTAGATGGCATCGCCGGGGCTGCATTTGGGTGTTGTGGCGTTGCCGACCACCATCCATTGCAGGCTACCGTCGCCCGTGAGTGTAGCGAGCGCATCCTGCTGGGCGTTAACTAGAATGCCGAAGCCAAGACCGAGGATAAGAAATGGTATGCGGAGCATGATTTAGTGGGTTTAAGGACGTCTTTGCAAGAACCGGGCCCGAAGTTCGGTAGAATGCAGTTATCCTTGGCATGGAAGATCGCGAGGAAGGGATTCCCGTGGCGGAAGCTGAGACGTTCTTACATTCACGAACGTATGATCGCGGACCTTGATACATTCTACTTGGCCCAGGCAGAACCAAATAAAAGCTGCTTGTTGGTGCTTCGGAAGATCATTCTTGAACAGGATGAACACGTTCACGAAACACGGAAATACGGCATGCCATGCTTCTGCTACCGCAAGAAAATGTTCTGCTATTTGTGGACGGACAAAAAGACCAAGGAACCCTACATTCTTTTCGTGGAAGGCAAACACTTGGACCATCCCGCATTGGAACAAGGCGATCGTTCACGGATGAAGATCCTGCGTATCGACCCTACTGCTGACCTACCGATGGTGAGGATCACGGGCATCTTGAAGAACGCGCTTGATCTCTATCGGAATGGGGTGGTTAAGGCGTGAGGGTGAATCTATTGAGGATACCCAAACGGCTGACAGCTTGCGTGTCCACCTTACCTTAGATCTGGAATGTCATGAACGATTCCGCTATTGAGTCACACAGTCGTCCGCCATCCCGGCTCAAGGCCTGGGCCGGACAGACCCTTCGCAGATTTAAAAGTTTCGCCATTATTCTTTCATTGTGTCTATTGGCTTGCCAAAATCCAGATACAATTAACGTTAGGAGTGTGAAACCGTCTTCACAAGTTGACACCATTAATAAGCAAACGGAACTTTCTAACGGACATACTAAAATTGTCAACTTCCCTTGCAAGACCTTGTTGCACATTTCAGCAGACAGTACGTTAAGCCTATTCCTCGTTGAAAATAGTGACCGTTTATTCGCTTACGAAGACCGCACAACGTTGCCTAAAGCCTATGACATTGTCCCACTGCCGTGCAAAAATAACGAAGTGCAATCGTGCAATACCTGCTTAGTGTTTTCTAACGGAACTATCATACCGGTCCTCGACTCACCCGAAGCGGAAACATATTGCGCCCAAATGCAAGTAGGAGGAGGTCTTCATATTATTCTCGATAGCCTTGATGTTATACGATCGATCTTCGGCCTTCATTAGCAAAAACCCGGCATTACAAAACACCAAGAGAACCACAAGAAATCGCCCCGGACAAGCAACATTTAGAATCCGTGCATGGTAAACCATACCCACGCGGCCAAGCCTGCGCAGCGATCTGCCAACGACGATCCTGTGGTAATGACCAGGAACATAGGGTGACTCGTCCTTGAATGGGTTTACGCAAAAACGTGAACCTGCCCACCTACCTTTGAAACGTGGAAAACACGGCAACATTCGAAGTAGTACTGGAAGGCACCAAGGCGGGTAAGCCATTGAAGCCAGCGGACTATGACAATAAGGCGCTGCGCGAATTGCAGGCCGAAGCGGAGGTATTGCTATTCCCGAATGATCAGCGCGAGCACCCGGTTATCAGCTACGAAGTGCAGGAAGGTTCAATGCGTAGTTTATTTCGCACTGGCTTGCAAGCTGTGGCGTAGCTCGGTGCGGTATTGGGCTTGGTGGTCACAAGTGGCACTATAGATGTGTTGGAACCACGTACCGCGAAGGCGATCGAGGTTATACAGCGCTGGGCGCAAGATTCGGATCTTGCCTTTACGCTGCGCACTTCGTTACCGAATACTACAGAACTGCGGATCGAAGTTCGCACACATTTCTTTCGTACGGAAGCAACATCGGTAGAAAGCGAAGTATACCTCTATGGCAAAGTGGTGGAAGCTGGTAGTAGGGGGAAACCCTCTGTCCACTTGAATGGTGATGGCCAAGGCGTATATATCATTGATGCCTCGGAACAAGTGCTTGCGGATCTAAAGGATAACATCCTCTACCACACCATGGGCGTCAGGGCGATCGGGTGCCAGAACTTGCAGACCGGTGAGATCGAGAAGGGGGCTTTGAAGTTGATCGAACTTATCGATTTAGATGAAAAGTTCGAAGCAACGTATCTAAGGCGGCTTCAGGCAAGGGCCAGCAGCTGGATAAAGGACATTGATCCGGATCAATACCTCAATGAGGTACGTGGTGCGTATGGGTCTGAACCCGCTTAGGGCAGTCCGCATCCCCCAATTCAATTCCCCACCCCACCATCCTCCTCTGCCCCCAATTCCTCATCCCCCAACAACATGTTGATCCCACGCATGGAGGGGATCGCTGCGCTAACGATCTTCAGGATGGCGACGTAGGGGAGCAGGAGGATCATGCCCGAAACGCCCCAGAGCACGGCCCCGGCCAGCACGATGACGATGGAGGCAAGGGTGTTGAGGTTGAGCTGCCGGCCGACTATTTTCGGAAAGATGAGGTTCGCTTCCAAGTACTGTACCACTGCATAGACCAGCACCACGCCGGCAGGGTACAGCATGTTCCCGGTCGCGATCCACACCACGGCCATCGGCAGCAGGGAACTTACGATGATGCCCACGTAGGGGATGATCGTCATCAGCGCGGAAAGCATACCGAAAAAGATGGCATTCTCCACACCCAAGAGCAGGAGCCCGATGCTGTTCAGCACCCCCACGATCACATAGACTTTGGCGGTGCCGGTAATGAACTTCGAGAAACTGTGGATGCTGCGTTGCAGCACGGCGGGTAGCACGGGCCGCAACGTGGGCCCCGCGATCTCCGTGAGCACCAGCACATAGCGCTTGCGGTGGAGCAGGATCAGAGAGGCGATGATGGGTATGATGAGCAGGTTGAAGACCATGCCGAACATGGCGTTCAGTGCCGGTAGCAATGCGTTGGCAAGTCCTGCGGGGAGCATGGCCAAGAGGGCATCCAAGTGATCCATGTCGGTGGTGGAAAGATCCCGAACGTACCGGCTGAGGAGGTCCACCGCATTGGCCACCAGTGGCGATCCGTTGCGCAAGGCGGGCAGTTCGGCCATGAACGCATTCAATTGCCAAACGAGCAGGACGATGAGTGCGGAAAAGAGCACCACCACCACGACCAGACTTGCAGTGATGGCGAGGATACGGTTCATGCCCCGCCGTTCCATGCGTGCTACCATGGGGTAGAGCACCAAGGCAAGCAGCAAGCTGTAGGCCAAGGGGATGAACAATGCCTTGCCCACGTACAAAAGGGCGATCACGGCCAACGCGATCAGGATCTGGTCCCTGGTCCTATTCATGCGCTGAAGGTAGCCTATGTTGGGGTGTGCGAATGGTTATACCGCATAGCCTTCGCCGTGTTCGGAACGAAGGGGAGGGTTCACGATCATGAACCCGGTTGGGGCCGTGTCGGCGGTTCGTGCGATGGGCGTGTTGGTGTTTCCTGCGGACGGGTAACAGGGCGGTCCGGCTGCGGGTAGGAGGGTTGTTCACGGGGCACGGTGGTCGGTTTTTCCGTGGGAGGAACGCTGGAGGGAGTTGGCTCTCCGGGGCCTGTGAGTGTCATGGTAGGGTGGGTTATGGAAACAGTTTACGATCGTATCATGACCAGTGGTGGTAGGTTATGATGGCTCTTGCGAAGATAGTTGCTCCGTATTTCCCTGAACGAATGGGTAGGCCAATGGGCTTGTTCCACATTCGAGTGCCGCTGCTTACTTGCCCAACATGGCCAGAACCGGCTGGATGGTGGTCTGCTCGTAACCCACTTTCATCAAACCACTGCCGCGTACAAAACGGATACTGCCGACTACATTCTGCTCCGCCTGCATCTCAGGTGTAAGGTTCTCTTGGAGGATCACGTCGAACGTGATCTTCTTGTTGCGGCTGGTGGTGGTGGAAGAGGCGAAGGCATGCTGTGTATCCAGCAAAACGGTCTTGCTGATGTGGCCATTGTGTGCGAAGCAAAGCACTGCGGTGCTGCCTTCGGCAACACTCACGCGGTAGGTTCCATCAATTGCTGCCATGATCAGTTCAGGCTCCTGTCCGTCTGTGGTGATGGTCAAGGTGCTACCTGCTCTATCCGCGCCGGCAACGAAGATGCGACCATGGAAGACGATCTGCTCTGGACCCGTTGCATAGGAGCTAAGGGTGATAAGGCTGATCAGTGTTGCGAAGAAGGTGCGGAGGTTCATTTTCGTGGGGTGCTTGTTGCTTTCGACGGGTCAAAATTGGCCCGTCCTGAAGCAGAACCGAAGCGGGCTTGAGCAAGTGGCGGATGTAACTGAGCAACTGGCGGAGCATGGCTGGTCGGCCCCGTCGGATAGCCGTGAATGAGCACGGAAGAGCCCATTTCTCACCTTGCTGGATCAGAGGCTTTTGCCAACTGGTGATGGCGTTTGGCTCTAGGGCAGCAGATGAGACCGGTATCCGGTATGCTCTTACCCGTGCAACCCATCTTCGTCCACAGACTCAGCGTTCCCAGCTGAGCTGCCTCTTTCTGGAAAGGACCTTACTGAATGATGAGCTTTGTTATGTAAGCGTGCGTTGCCGTTCTCAGGTCGACGAAGAAAATACCTGAGTTCATTCCCTGCAACTCTCCCAAGGAAAGTTGGATCTCTTGTTTACCGGCCGTAGGTTTTTCCAAGGGAATTGTTTTTACGACCCTGCCCGCCACGTCATATAGCGTTAGTGAAACGGATCCAGCGCTTTCCAACGTGAATGAAAGTGTGGTCGTGTTCGAGAATGGATTCGGGAAAGCGGTCAGCGCTGGATCATCATGCTCCGCCAATTCCGTTACACCTGTTGGTATGCAAGTTCGCAACGTTCTATCGATGCACTCATACCCTTGTACACCATTGGGGTTGAATAGGGCCGCGCCTTTCCCTTGGGAAAGCACCAGGAGATTCCCAAGCGTATCCATTTCCAATTGCCGTATGAGTTTTTCCTGCAATCCTGAATTCGCAGTGGTGTATGGTGTCCAGACTGTTCCATCAAACGAACAAAGCCCGGCGGGATCACCAAGAACGCCGTCTTCGCAGCCTGCCCAGAGTGTGCCCGTACCATCAATTAGCAATGCAGTTATCCAGTTGGCGATCAATCCGGTGTTGCTCGTATCGTATAGTGTCCAAGTCACGTCATCGAATTTGTACAGTCCTTGCTCGGTAGCGATCCATTTATTTCCTTGCGTATCAAAAGCTATATCCGCAATGTTGCCCTGTGGTAGTGGAGAATTGTTGGCGTTATAATACGTGATGTTGGTCTGATCATATTTGGCCAATCCGTACGTACCGCAGAACCACACAGTGTTGTCCACATCAACGCGGATCCTGTTCAGGCCTTGGCCAAAAACACAGACCGGATCTCCGGCATTGTATAGACTGACCTCTGTCCATGAATCCGTTGCATGATCGAATTTTGAAAAACTGCAATTGTTATCGTGCCCGATATACACGTTGCCGGTATGGTCGGATCCGATCACGTCCAGAAATTGCAAGGACACACCGCTATTCGCATTGTCCCATAAATGCCATGCAGCAGTGTCGTTCACATCACCCCCTGGGATCTGGACTACTCCACCCGCGAGCCCGTTGAAGGCCATCCAAATATCACCATAACTATCTTCGGTTACGCCGCCTCCGGTGCCTGTATAATCAATGGGCGCGGGCCATAGGTCCTCGTTATACGGTCCGTAATCCTCCCACTTTGGACAGTCGAACACGTTGATGCCGCCATTCAGATCGCTGGAAAGCCAGATACGGTTCCTGCTATCTACAAAAACAGCATTGTTGAGCATGGATGTAGCTCCCGTATTTTTACTGGTGTAGGTGGTCCAACTGGTGCCATCATACTTTTCCACGAAACCATTTCCGCAGGTCCAGAACGTTTCATCATCCTCGATCCGGACATCTGTAATATTACCGGGTGTATTGTGCGATATCCAAAGACCATTGGAGAAGATCCGTACTCCGGATGGCGCTGTTCCACCTACGGAACCGATCATCACGGTTGCTCCTTTCGCATCTACTTCCGTCATGTAGATATTACCGAATGGCGCATTGTTGGCGTTGATGTGCGACCAGTTCGTTCCGTCGTAAATGTCTACGGAAAAGGTGGAGACGGCGTATACTTTATTGGTGCTTTCATCGACCTCGACATCATTGATCTCGTCAAAGACGATCCCGGAGTTGGCTTGCGTAAATACGGTCCAGTTGATGCCGTCGAATTTGACCAAGCCTGCATGACTGGCGATCCAAATGTTATTCTGCGCATCCACGTCGATATCGGTAAGGTCAATTGTAGGCAGACCGGAATTGGAAGGCGTATAGATGGTCCAAGTTGTACCATCGTATTTTCCGAGACCGCCAAGACCTTGCCCGAAGTCATAGAACGTGACCCATACATTATTGGTGTGATCAACTGCAATGGCAAGCATCAGGTCAGTGGGAAATGGCGCATTGGTCATGTCCCACTTTGTCCATGAGGTGCCGTCATAATTCGCAACTCCGCCGTGTTCGTTGAAATTCACGTTCGCATTGCATGCTACCCAAATGCCATTGTTCTGATCGAACGCAATGCCAAAGACCTGTGCGTTCGGAATGTATCCTTCAAAGTTGCTCCACGCCGTGAATACGGAATCGTCAAAACGGACCACACTTCCTTCGCTGTAAAAAGGAAGATATCCGCCTGTCCATTTATCACCGCATTGGTCCACTTCGATGTTCCTGAAATAATCACCACCGAGGCCGGTATTGGTAGGTCGGATGTAGTTCCAGTTCGGCTCAATGGGTTGCGCGACGAGCGATGTTGATAGCAGTAGAAGGATCGCTAATAAGTGGATCGTCTTTTTCATGATGATTGTTTTTCCGGGGATGAACGATGAGCAATGCCAATAGTTCATCTAACTTAAGTCGGGAAGAGCATTGAAAGCTTTTGTGCACTTATCGCATGTCGAAGGTATCTCCATTTCATGCCGCATTTAATTGAAGTTGCTGAAGCGTGCTACAAAAGTGATGAAGCGGTAAAATGCGGGTCTGAAACGTGCGTACGGCAGGGGCTTATAGAAGGAGAACCTGCCGTGACTTAGGAACATTGGCGCAAACCCGATCCGCAGCCGACAGATCTTCGTTCCACATGAACGCAAAAGAGCCGCCTCGTTGGAGACGGCCCGTTCACCTTTCCTGCTTCCTAGTCGTGCTTACTGTTTTGTATCTGCCGCGCTCACCAGACCGAGTTGGATCTGCGTCTGCTCCCAGTTCAACCCTGTGTAGACGCGCTCGGCCAAAGCCTTGCCTTGGGCATCGAAACGTAGCCAGATCCCGGTCTTGATCCCCATGGCGTAGGCTCCCTTGGCGCTCACTTTACCGTTGTTGTAGTAGTAGGTGAAGGGGCCGTTCTGCACGGTGCACTTCACGTCGCTGTAGCTTCCTTCCATCATCACGGTGCCATCAGGTGCGAGCACCTGTGCCTTGTATTGTCCATCAGTACCCGCGCTCACCACCCGTTGCAACACGGTGGCCGTGTCGTTGCTGACCATGAAGGAGCTATTCACGAGGTCGATGCGTACCACGGCCTCTGTTCCGTTCACGCCCTCGGGCACTCCATTGAAGGTGTTGGCGTGTATGGAACTGCAGAAGGCGACAGCGGCAGCGAAGAGGACGGCGGAGACGAGGGTGCGTTTTACAATGTTCATTTTGTTCGGAGGGGTTGGTCGTCGTTGTTGACAGGACAAATGTCTCCCGATCCCACAATGAGCGCATGCACCCCGGAGCAAGTGGTGGCTCAGGATGAGCAAGTGGCGGTTTTCGCGCCCGCTCAACTTAACGCTCCCAGAAAGAAACCCGGAATGATGCATTGAGCATTTCCACACTTTCCGTCCGCGATCCAGCGACGCAAAAGGAACAGGTCCAAACAAGAAACCCCTATACCTTCTCCTCGTTGCTGCGGGTTCGGTAGAGGGGGTCTTGACCCACCAAGTATGTTTTGGGGTGGCCCCAATTAGTCAGTTGATCACATCTTCGGAAGCAACACGGCGTCGATCACGTGGATCACACCGTTGCTCTGGTACACATCGGCGATCGTCACCTTTGCGCTGTTACCGCTTGCGTCCATCACGATCAGGTCACTGCCTTTCATGCTGAACATCAGTTCGCCACCGGCTACAGTTTTCATGCTTGCTTTTCCACCGCCTTTCTTGATCGCTTCAGCAACGGCTTTGCTGTCGAACTTACCGGCCAATACATGGTAGGTCAATACGCCTTGCAATTGCTTCTTAGCTTCTGGCTTTAGAAGACCTTCTACGGTACCAGCAGGTAGGGCATCGAATGCTGCGTTGGTCGGTGCGAATAAGGTGAAGGGTCCTTCACTGGAAAGGGTTTCCACCAGATCAGCAGCTTTAACGGCAGCTACCAGTGTCGTATGGTCCTTGCTGTTCACTGCATTTTCAATGATGTTCTTGCTAGGATACATTTCTGCACCACCTACCATCTTCGTTTTCTGTGCAAGTACTGGGCTTGCGAATGCTGCTACAAGAGCAGCTGTTAGCACTACGTGTTTCATGATTGTTTTTTTGTTTAATGTTTACGAACAAATGATAAACAAGCAAGATCGCGGTTTGTTCAGCAGCTGATCGAAAAAGATGAGAATAGGTTGTTCTCACCGCTATGGATCGCATCTATGGAAATGCTCGAATGGAAGTTGGAATACGTGGTTGATGGATCCCAAACATTTCGTCCAATGGTCAGCGGTACGCCAAGCCCCAATAGAATATCAAGAAGCCCCTTCACCTCAACCGCGTTGCTGCGGGTTCGGTAGAGGGGGTCTTGACCCACCAAGTATGTTTTGGGGTGGCCCCAATTAGTCAGTTGATCACATCTTCGGAAGCAACACGGCGTCGATCACATGGATCACACGGTTGCTCTGGTATACATCAGCGATCGTCACCTTTGCGCTGTTACCGCTTGCGTCCATCGCGATCAGGTCACTGCCTTTCATGCTGAGCATCAGTTCGCCACCGGCTACAGTTTTCATGCTTGCTTTTCCACCGCCTTTCTTGATCGCTTCAGCAACGGCTTTGCTGTCGAACGTACCTGCCAATACATGGTACGTCAATACGCCCTGCAATTGTGCCTTCGCTTCTGGCTTCAACAAACCTTCTACGTTACCAGCAGGTAGGGCATCGAATGCTGCGTTGGTCGGTGCGATTACGGTGAATGGTCCTTCGCTGGAAAGTGTTTCCACCAGATCGGCAGCTTTAACGGCGGCCACCAGTGTCGTATGGTCCTTGCTGTTCACTGCGTTTTCAATGATGTTCTTGGTAGGATACATTTCTGCACCACCTACCATCTTCGTTTTCTGTGCAAGTACCGGGCTTGCGAATGCTGCTAGTAAAGCAGCTGTTAACACTATGTGTTTCATGGGGATCGAGTTTTTAATGATCGTGTTCGTTTGATCAGTGGATCGGTCAGTTAGCGGAGGCCTCCGATAGCCACTTTCCGATCGACTACAGAACCACATATGAGGAATGGATGGTTGCTGGATCATTCGCAATGGAAATTCGACGCTGGTGTAAAGAAGTATCGACCTGTTCTATTCGTACAACGTGGGTTGAACGGATCGCTGTGATGAAAAAACCCCTCACGGGGTATGCATTCAAGAACAATGCACAGGATGCGGACCGCGGTCTTCGTCGCCGTGGACGATGCGACAATTCGCATTGGATAGTGCGCGATGTGCTCACCTCTAAGGATGCAGCACGGAAGAAGCTTTTCACTTACTGAAAGATAGAGAGCTGAAGATGCAATGGCCGGGCAGGACAATGCACGGGGTAGGTCTTCAGGACCACGACAGAACCAAGTTCAAGCCGCAGTGATCATGTACTCTTTTTCAGAGTCTTGTTCCGGGTCGACTTCAGCGTTGAGGTCGCTCCATTTGGCACGGGTGGTACGTCCCATTTCGCGCCAACCGAAGATCACGACGATCGCTATGGCGCTCAACATGTTCACCGATACGAAGCCGTTTATATAGGTCGGGTCACCGCCCCATAGGCCTGGAAGCACAGGCAACATGAAGAATGCACAGTTGCTGATGATCTGCATGATCAACAGGATGGTGCCACTCCGTGTCATGTTATACGTCCAGCTCAGAAAGAATGTCAATGCGATCATGCTCAACATGAACATATGCCAAGGGTAACCATCCGGTACACCCTCACCGATCAAAAGCATAGGTAAATACCAAAGGCCCCATGCCGTTCCGGCTAACAAACAAGCAGGCAAAGCCTTATAGCGGTCCTGCAAACGGGTCACGGAGAATTTCATCCAAGCGGTCTCTTCCACGAATGCGATCCCGACGATGAACGGCATATTCTTCATGAGGTTGCCTAGGTTCTCCCAAGAGCCACCGAAAAAATCATCCACCACGAATCCGGGCCACGCGCGAATTCCAAGGATCGCAATGGTCGTGATCCCGATGTAGGTGAATATGGGCTTCCATAAAAAAGCGAGCGCGTACCATATAGCCGATACCTTCCAATGGAAGAAAGCCCCGAACAGCTTGCGCATGCCGGCCATGCCTTCTAAATAGGCCGTGATCATTACTGCGAATACGAGCGGTCCGAATACACGGAACCGAAAGATCATATGAGCAACCTCGTCGTTGCTTATATGCGTGCCTGGAGCAAGTTTGGCCCAAACTACGCCTACCACAACGAATTGGTAGGATAAGGTGAGCAACACAAAAAGAAGTACGGGGTAACGGCTAACGAATGCACGCATGGGAAAGTGGGAAAGTGGGACGAATATAGCTTTTACCCCGACGGGCGGTCAATTTCTGCGGGTGAAATAACCAACTTCCTGTTGGCAATTGAACTTCTCAGGTCACTGAATAGTTAGTGAATTGGGGCTTGTACGGACTATGCCAAGATGGGGTTACTAGGGTGTGGATCGGGTACGTGCAGCGACAAATTCCGCATGGCTACTTTCGCGGACCAATCACCACAGATGTACGGAACGATAAAGGACCAATTGGTCAATGAACTTGCGGCTATCCAAGAAGCCGGGCTATACAAAAAGGAACGCATTATCCGCAGCAAGCAGAATGCGGAGATCACGGTCGGTTCCCAGAAGGTGCTGAATTTCTGTGCCAACAATTACTTGGGCCTCTCGTCACACCCGGAGGTAGTGCAAGCGGCCCATGCCACGCTGGATGATCATGGTTATGGGCTGAGCAGTGTTCGGTTCATTTGCGGTACCCAGGACATCCACAAGGAGCTGGAGGAGAAATTGTCAAAGTTCCATTCGCTCGATGATACCATTCTCTATGCGGCTTGTTTCGACGCGAATGGAGGGGTCTTCGAACCGCTGTTCTCAGAACAGGACGCGATCATCAGTGACTCTCTGAACCATGCAAGCATCATCGATGGCGTGCGCTTGAGCAAAGCCATGCGGTACCGGTATGCCAATAACGATATGGCGGACCTTGAGGTCCAGTTGAGAATGGCCCGGGCAGATGGTGCTCGGAACATCATCATCGTTACCGACGGTGTCTTCAGCATGGATGGGATCATCGCTGACCTAAAAGGTGTCTGCGACCTGGCCGACAAGTATGAAGCGCTGGTGATGGTGGATGAATGCCACGCTGCAGGCTTTATTGGGAAAACGGGTAGAGGGAGCGTTGAGCATTGCGGTGTTACCGGACGCGTGGATATCATTACCGGTACATTGGGCAAAGCGCTCGGTGGTGCTATGGGTGGCTACACAAGTGCACGAAAAGAGATCGTTGAACTCCTGCGTCAACGTTCACGGCCTTACCTGTTCAGTAATTCATTGGCCCCCTCCATTGTAGGTGCTTCCATTAAAGTGATCGATATCCTTACGGCATCCACGGAATTGCGCGATCGTCTCGAAAAGAACGTGGATCGGTTCCGGAGCGGGATCGAAGCGCTCGGATTCAAGACACGCGGAGCCGGAGCGGCCATTGTACCCGTTATGCTAGGGGATGCCAAGCTCAGCCAGGTAATGGCGGATAAGCTGTTGGATGAAGGTATCTATGTGATCGGGTTCTTTTACCCTGTTGTACCGAAAGATACCGCACGCATTCGCGTTCAGCTGAGTGCAGCACATACCGATGAACACATCGATAAGGCTCTTGCAGCTTTCGCAAAAGTGGGTAAGGAGCTAGGCGTGATCTGAATAGGACTACTGGATTTCGTGCGTTGTTGTTCTCGTTAGAATCAGGTTTCACGGTACATTGCCGCTGATCCGGGTTCGAGCTATAGAACCGATCCGAATGGACGGACCCCCTTACAACGATCAATTCCTTGCAATGCTAAGAGCCCTTTTCTTCCTGTGCACGATCTCACTATCGGTTTCCATGAATGCACAATTGGAGCAATTCCGATATGCGTCCGGTACACTGCCCGGTTGGGTGCAATTGATGTATGCGCCTGACCCTGACCCTAGTGCTGTGCAAGCTGCATATGAGGCCTATTACGCAACACAGCCGTTCGTGAAGAATGCCCACACACAATACTATAAGCGATGGAAACGCGAGATCGGTCACGAATTGGTGCCGGTAGATCCGCAACAACGCGCTGAATATCCCGAGAGTTCTAGGCAATACGTGATCAAGACGGAACAATTGAATGCTTCCCGTGCTGCAAATTGGAGTTGCATCGGACCCATTGATTGGGACCACGGGTCGGTGGTAAAGAGCTACGCCGCTGGTGCTGCGCATGTCTATACCGTGGAACAAAGTGTCTCCAACATGGATGTTATCTATGCCGGAACCGCTAACGCAGGACTATGGAAAAGCATTGACAAGGGACTGAATTGGCTGAACGTTACGAAGGGTATGTTGGTCGGTGAGGTCCTGAGTATCGAGATCCACATCAGCGATCCGAACATTGTCTATTTCGGTGCGGAAGGTGATCTGTTCAAGTCCATTGACGCAGGTGCAACATGGATCGTTATCGGCGATGCCACCTTCAATGCATTGAGCCACAGTATCCGCGATATCGTCATGCACCCTTCCAATGCGCAATTACTTTACGTGATCAGTGATAAAGGACTATGGCGCAGTACCAATGCCGGTTCCAGTTTCACGCAGATACAGACCGGGATCTGGCAGGAACTGGAGTTCAGGCCGAACGATCCGAATACGGTATATGCCGTTAAACAAACGTCGAACAGAACGGAGTTCTGGCGAAGTACATCCAACGGTGTTTCTTTTTCTCAGATCGTTACAGGTTGGCCGTTACCGGTAGCTCCGGATGAACAGAAACGGACGGAGATCGCTGTGTGTGCAGCGGCTCCGAATGTGGTGTACGCATTGTGTACCGGAGCGGCAAATGGCGGTAGCGGTCTGTACGGTGTTTACAAGAGCAGTGATCAAGGTGTGAATTGGACGTTCCAATGCTGTGGTCCTTCGCCCGCTGGGGTGCCATCACCCACCAATTTCAATTTGATGGGATGGAATGATGTTGGACAGGATGATGGAGGCCAATACTATTATGACCTAGCGTTTGGTGTGGACCCCACGAATGAGAACAAGGTGAACGTTTGCGGCGTGCAACGTTGGGTGAGCACCGATGGTGGAGTATCATTCACGTGCCCAGCAAAATGGAGCCATAGCAGTAAGGTGGATTACGTCCATGCCGATATTCACGACTTCCGCTATTACGGCGGTTCGGAGATCTGGGCCGGGTGTGATGGTGGGGTCTTCTACAGCAATGATGGTGGTGCCACATTCAACAAACGGATGTTCGGCATCAGCGGTACGGACTTCTGGGGATTCGGAGCGGGTGGTTGGACCGGTAGCAATGTGATGCTCGGTGGTGCGTACCACAACGGCACCATGCTCAAGGATAACGATGTGTATACCAACGGATGGGTCTGTACCGATGGTGGTGATGGGTTCCGCGGTTTCGCACATCCGCAATATGATCGGCGCGTATTGAGCGATTACGGCTATAAGACCTTGAGCGGCGATAGGAATGTTGCTAACGGGAACAGTACGTGGAGCAAACAACCATCCGCCAGTTACATAACAGGAGAAAGTAGCGAAATTGTCTGGCACCCCAATGCCGTGAATACAGCTTTCCTTGGTAACGGCACAGCGCTGTGGCGAACGGATGATAACGGTGCTTCATTTATAGAAGTGTATGACTTCGGGGAGGACGTGACCAACATTGATATGGCCCTCAGCGAACCGAACACCATGTACGTATGTACCTATCCCGATTGGTGGGGCGTGAAGAAGGTATGGCGCACCGTTGACGGCGGCATTAACTGGACGAACATTACACCGAATTCCGCAATGATCAACGGGAACACGTGGGTTCCTTACGATGTAACTGTAAGCGCGACCGACCCACAGACCGTGTGGCTCTGCCGCACCAGCCAGTACGGTAACTCACCGAACATGGATGGCTACCTCGTTTACAAAAGCGTGAACGGCGGATCTTCATGGACCAACATCACGGATGCGAACCTGAACGGTGAATGGCCATCGAACATCGTACATCAGTTGGGCAGTGCAGGTGATCTGTACATCGGAACACGCCGAGGTGTGTATCACCGGAGCAATGCTGCACCTGCGTGGGCACTTTGGAACGCAGGACTCCCCACCAAGATCTATAGCACACGCTTATTGATCAATTACCGGGATGGCAAGATCCGCAACGGTACCGATCGCAGTGTTTGGGAAAGTGCCCTGGAGACCTTGGCGGGTCCTGTTGCGAATTTCGCTGCGGACAAACGCACCGTATCGTGTCTTTCTCCAGACGTGCAATTCTGGGATAACAGTGCGTTGAACGGAACCAATGCGACCTGGAGCTGGAGCTTTCCAGGTGGATCGCCAGCCACAAGTACCGATCGAAGTCCGGTGGTCTCGTATTCAACACCCGGCGTATATGACGTAACGCTTGATGTGAGCGATGCCAACGGGAACAGTACCCGAACGCTTCCCGGCTACATCACCGTTGAGAACAGCACAGCCTCCACACCGTTGATCGCGGATGCAGAAGATCAGTTGCTGACACCTGCTGGATGGAGCCTCGAAAACCCGGACAACGCGGATACTTGGAGCAATCTGGCGGTGACGATCGGTGCGGATGGAAATGCGACGCGGGCATGGCGCATCGACAATTATTACTACAACGCTCCCGGTCAGTTGGATCGTTTGATCTCGCCGGTGACAACGCTAGGTGGTAGTTCCGGAACACGATTGAAATTCCATCACGCGTATAAAATGTATGGCGCTTCGTATACGGACGGTCTTCGCGTGGAGATCAGTACCAATTGCGGAAGTTCATGGATCCAACTGTACTACGCGGAAGCAGGCGCACTTGCCACTTCCGCAACGGGATCCACTCCGTGGGCACCAGGGCTGGCAACCGATTGGCTGTTGCATGATATCGACATCAGCGCATACGATGGGCAACAGGTCGTGATCCGATTCACAGCAGTGAATGACTATGGCGACAGGCTCTACCTGGACAATATCCAAGTGGTGAACAGCGGTATGCGATTGGCTTTGAAGATGATGTTGGAAGGAGCATACGAAACGAACATCGGGTCGATGCGGGATGACCTACGGATAGCTGCGTTGATCCCTGCGTTACAACCTTACACTGCTCCGGAATTCGTGCATGTGGGTGGTGGTGGAGAGACCATTCAGGCCGGTGTACAGAGCATCACGGGAAACAACGCGATCGTGGATTGGGTATTCATTGAATTGCGTTCCGAAGGGTCACCGACCACCGTTGTTGCTACGCGTTCCGCGCTTCTACAGAGCGATGGTGATGTCGTAGCGGAGGATGGTATTTCGCCGGTGAGTTTCAATGCTCCTACAGGGAACTATTTCATTGTCGCGCGGCATCGTAATCACTTGGGGTGCATGACCGCAGCTGCGATCCCGTTCACTACTGGAACCGCAAGTGTAGATCTTACCAACCCGCTTACACTTACTTATGGTACCGAAGCTCAAAAAGAGGTGAACGGAGTGCGTGTACTGTGGTTAGGGAACGTGGTCCATGATCTGGTGATCAAGTACACCGGCACGGTAAATGATCGGGACGTGATCCTTACAAAGATCGGGGGGGTAGTACCAACGAATACTGTGAACGGCTACCATTCAGAGGATTGCAATATGGATGGTGTGGTGCGCTATACGGGAACCAATAATGATCGCGATCCAATTCTGACCAACATCGGCGGGGTGGTACCTACGAACGTGCGGATCCAACAGTTGCCGTAAGTGATCATTGGTAAAAGCGTTGTTCGTCTATGAGAAATGGAGTGCGTTTTCCAATTGAATTCATGGGTTCCTTTTTGAGAAGATATGAGTTCTTGTATCCTAAGCGCATAGCTGCACAAGGTTATTGGGTCTCAACCACACCTCCTCCTTGAGTGTAGACCATTTGTGAAATTGGTTTAACTGCAAAGGTGTCGATTTGGAGAGACTTTGCTCCATAGTTGATCACATATCCGCGGTACGGTGGACTTATCTGTGTTTATCCGTGTCTATCTGTGGTTCCTCGATCTTTCTGCGGGCGCGGGTCGAAGACCCGATGGCCCTGCAGCGCTGCTCCTCACCGCTATCAATTTTGAATATGGGTTCTTAACACATCCACTTGTTGGTATTTGTTAGGTGAGCCCGGTACTTGTGCTTCCCAATGCGGGTAGGTTTGCAGGAGGTGTTGGAGCTCTCACCATCCGCCTGAACATTTAATGTTGCGGACGGTCATGCTTTATTCTTTGATCAGGGGTGAGCCATGTTCCGGCCAGAGAAGTTGATGATACTCCTATCAAATACACAATGGTTGGATCCCGGACCCACACTGCTTTCTTCAAACTACATCTGACACATACTACGCTACGTATGAGCTGTTCATTACGCTATTGTTTCACGGTCCTGTTGGTATTCATTGCGACCGCGTCTTCATTCGGGATCGTCGTTCGGTTTGACGACGGAGCGGAATTTTGTCGCTGGGAACTGCAGGCCATGGCGATACAACCGCCAATGTTGGTGATCGGTGATAACGATGATGATGGTGTGTTGGATGAAGTTGATCTGGATGATGACAACGACGGGATCCTGGATGTTGCTGAGATGGATTGTCTCATAACGGTTCCTGTTGCGCAGGACCCGAACCCTTCAGTGACAGTGGATGACGGTATCGTGGACATCACCTATACGGAACTCACCACCACGTTGGCTACCGCTGTAGAAGGAGGGTATACCTATGTGTATCCTGAAGGCTTCGGTACTGCGGAGATCGAGTTCGCACCTGCTGCCGTGAACATGGAATTCTATCTGGTGGACATGGACCGCTTGGAACGGGTCTATCTAGATGTGTTCGATGCCAGCGGTACGCTTGTTCCTGATGTCACAGCCTATGTTACCGTTCTCGGTGCTTCAATTACCGTAGCTTCTGATGCAACACATAGCTGTGATGTATCCAGTACTTTCGATACCAGCGTCGATTCCTTCGAGCCACAGGTCACCGTACGTTTTGTGTTTCCGTTCCCGGTCTCCAGGATCCGCATGGACCTCTATAACGCTTCAGCTGGAAGTCCAGGATATATCATTGAGACACTTTGCGTTGATCGGTTCTCCGATGGTGATGCCCTTGCCGATCGATTCGATAACGATTCCGATGCGGACGGTTGCCCGGATGCACTTGAAGGTGATGGTGGTTTCTTATTGACCGATATCGATGCGAACGGGCGGCTTACCGGCGGTGTGGATGGTACCGGTGTACCAACAGCAGCCGGTGCTGGGCAAGCTGATGTCAGTGCATACAACGACATGGTATTTGCACCGATCTGTGTGCCAAGCGGTGTTCCTGATGCGATCGATGATGTAGGTGGTAACATTCCGGAAGATGGAGCCAATGGAACCATCAACGTCATTGCAAATGATACGGATACGGATGGTAACCCGACCGCTCCTACCAACGGACCTGGCCAATTCACTGTTGATCTGAACGTTGGTATGCAGGGAATTCAGATCACGGATCCTGATGCTACCGGAGTGTGGACCTATGATCCCGCCACGGGAGTGATCACATTCGATCCGGCGAATAATTTCAACGGCAGTGTTTCACATATCTATCAGTTATGCGATCCCGGTGGATCCTGCAACTCGGCCTTTGTCTCGTTCAACGTCACTCCGGTAAATGATGCGCCAACCGCCGTGGATGATTCATTCGATATCAATGAAGAGGGTGTGCCCAGTGTCAATGTAGCAAGTAACGATGGTGATATCGATAACACGAACGGTCAGCTCACTTGGAGCGTTCTGGACGGAGGTACTGCGGCTGCGAATGGAACGATCATATTCAGCCCTAACGGAAACCTCACCTATATACCGAACGTGAACGCAAGTGGTACGGTCTCTTTCACTTATCAAGTTTGCGATCTTGAACCGTTGTGCGCAACGGCTGCCGCAACGATCATTATCCTTGAAATAAGTGATCCACCTGATGCGATCTCGGATGTAGGTGCAACGCTCGTGGAAGATGGTGCCAACGGTACCATCAACATCATTGCAAATGATACGGATCCAGAAGGAAACCCTACCGCACCCACGAATGGTGTTGGTCAATTCACCGTGGATATCAATACCGGTCTTGGTGGTGTGCAGGTCAACAATACAACAGTGGCAGGCGTATGGACCTATGATCCGGCAACAGGAATTGTCACCTTCGATCCGGCGAATAACTACAACGGCACAGCTGCGATCCAATATCAATTGTGTGACCCGGAAGGATTTTGTGATATTGCGACGATCTCATTCGTTGTGACATCGGTTCCCGACGCGCCTGATGCAGTGGACGATAATGGCGGCGTGCTCGTTGAGGATGGCCCCAACGGAACGGTCAACATCATTGCGAACGACACGGACCCAGAAGGAAACCCCTCCCCGCCGACGAACGGGTTGAACCAATTCAGAATTGACCTGAACCCGGTGGCGGCTGGTATTCAAACAACAGTGACCAATGCACTGGGTACATGGACCTATGCTACGGCGACCGGGATCGTGACCTTCAACCCAGCGAATAACTACCATGGTACCGCAACGCTTTCCTATCAGTTGTGCGACCCGACCGGGCTGTGCGACAATGCGAATATCACGTTCGTCGTTTCTGCCCAGAATGATCCACCGGATGCCGTGGATGACATCGTACTTGCACCATTGATCGAGGACGGAGCGAACGGAACCGTGAACATACTTTCGAACGATACGGATGCGGATGGTACGGTATCAGCACCGACCAATGGTGCAGGCCAATACATCATTGATCTGGACCCCGCGAACCCCGGTTATCAATTGGTGCTACCAACAACGCAAGGTTTCTGGAGCTACAATACCACGACTGGTATCGTCACCTTCAACCCTGCCGATAATTTCTTCGGAACAGCTACCACTCCCTATGTGCTATGTGATCCGGATGGCGGATGTGATCAAGCCAATATCACATTCACTGTCAGTTCCGTAAATGACCTTCCCGATGCGCAGGGCGAATTCGGTGGAACATTGTTGGAAGATGGTGTGAACGGTTCCGTTGACATCCTTGCGAATGATACCGACCAGGATGGTGACCCTGTTCCGCCGACCAACGGCCCTGGTGAATTCACCGTTGATCTTGACACAGGAACACCGGGAGTACAGACGAACATGACCAATGCGGTCGGTGTTTGGACCTACGACCCGGTGACCGGCATCGTTACGTTCGATCCTGCGGATAACTACTATGGCACTGCGCAGTTGACCTATGAGCTTTGCGATCCTGAGGGAGCATGTGATCAGGCAGCGATCACCTTCAATGTTGATCCCGTGAATGATCCGCCGATCGTGAACGATGATATCGATAACACGATACAGAATGGGATCGTATTTACCAATGTGGTAGCGAACGATACCGATAGTCTTGATCCGAACGGCGGCATTGATGTGACCTCCATCACGATCATCGCCGGACCTTTCAATGGAACCGCTAACGCAGAGCTTAATGGTAGTATCTCATATCTCCCGGATCTGGATTACGTGGGCCCGGATTCGATCCAGTACACAGTGTGTGATGTCGGTTACCCGTTGCCGGTGCTCTGTGATACGGCTTGGCTCTTCCTTACCGTGGATGATCTTTCGCCACAGGCCCTTGATGATGTGAGCGCGGTGAATGAGGACGACTTTGTGGTGATCGATGTACTAGCGAACGATAATTCGCCGACCGGAGTATTGCTTATTGGCACTGTGGCGATCGTGGATCTTCCGACCAATGGTACCGCAGTCGTGAATCCGGACGGTACCATTACGTATACACCGGATCCGAACTTCAACGGCGCAGATGACTTCACCTATACCGTTTGCAATGATGCAGGCTTCTGTTCCAACGCTACGGTCGTGATCGATGTGATCCCTGTGAATGATCCACCCGTGGCTGCGGACGACAACTATACCACCGACGAGGATACAGCACTGATCATGGATGTTCTGACCAATGACTCCGATCCGGCAGATCCCAATGGTGGTATTGATAGTACTTCCGTAACGATCCTGAATGGTCCTTTCAATGGAACGGCTGTTGTGAACTTGGATGGCACGATCACGTATGATCCAATACCGAACTACAACGGTCCGGACTCATTGCAATATGTGGTCTGTGACCTCGGGGTTCCGTTACCGGCATTGTGTGATACAGCTTACGTATTCATTACTGTTCTTCCGGTCAATGATGCTCCTGTGGTCAATGATCCATTGGGTGGTACTGTTGATACTCTGTACGTAATTACCTCAGTGAATGTGCCCCTCACTGTTTGTCTGTTGGCATTCGACCTTGATGGGGACCCTGTGGATGTTACCGATGCCCTGAACGGACCAAGCAATGGTGCTATTTCCGGGCTGAGCAATAACGATACGTGTTTCACCTTCACGCCAAACCTCGATTACGTTGGAATGGATACCGTTAATATCGTGTTCTGCGATGATCAAGGTGCTTGTGATACGATCAACGTAGTGATCACGGTCCTACCGAATTCGCCTCCGGTGATCACGGACAATGGAGGCACACCGATCGATACGTTGAACGTTTCAACGTTGACCGATGTACCACTCGTGATCTGTTTGAATGCAACGGATGCTGAAGGCGATACACTTGATGCAACGGCAACATTGAACGGTCCGAACGATGGTATAATGTCCGGTGTGAATGATGGAGACACCTGCGTGACATACACACCGGATCCCGGATATTTTGGAATGGATACCGTTACCGTAGTGGTATGCGACCAGAACGGTGGATGCGATACTGTGGTCGTAGTGATAACTGTGATCCCGAATCAACCGCCGGTGATCGTGGATGAGAACGGAACACCGATCGATAGCCTCGCTGTTACAACTCCGGAGGATCAACCGATCATTATCTGTCTCAATGCGATCGATCCAGATGGCGATGCAGTGGATGTTACCGGTGCAACCTTCGGACCTCTGAACGGTACCCTCAATGGTCTGAATGACAACGATACGTGCTTCACCTATATACCCGATCCGGATTATAATGGACCCGATACGGTTACGATCCAGGTGTGTGATGGTTTAGGAGGGTGTGATGTGATCACGATGGTCATTGATGTTACACCGGTGAACGATCCACCCATTGCTACGAATGACACCGTTACCACGAATGAGGATACTGCAATTACTGTGGATGTGATCAACAACGACAACGATGATGCCGATGGATCACCGCTCGACTCTGCTTCCGTAACCGTGATCGGTGGACCTCAGGACGGCACGGCCACGGTGAACGGCGATGGAACAATATCCTATGTGCCAGGACTGAACTTCAATGGCTCGGATTCCCTCATCTACGTGATCTGCGACACCGGTGTGCCGCTGCCAGCGATCTGCGATACGGCTGTTGTGTACATCACGGTTACACCGGTCAACGACCCACCTGTTATCACGGATGGTGGAGGTACATCGATCGATACATTGAACGTATCAACATTGGTGGATGTGCCGATCGTGATCTGCTTCTTCGCAACGGATGCTGAAGGCGACACGCTTGATGCCACCGCAACATTGAACGGACCGACGAATGGTACCATGTCCGGTGTGAATGATGGTGATACCTGCGTTACGTACACACCTGACCCAGGATTCGTTGGCACGGATACGGTGACGGTTGTGATATGCGATCCATTCAATGGCTGTGATACCGTGGTCGTAGTGATCACCGTGCTCTCGAATCAACCACCGGTGATCGTGGATGGGAACGGAACACCGATCGATTCATTGGCCATTACGACGCCGGAGGATCAATCGATAATCATCTGTCTCAATGCGATCGATCCCGATGGTGACGCAGTGGATGTTACCGGGTCACTCAACGGCCCATTGAATGGTACGATCACAGGTCTGAGCGATAACGACACCTGCTTCACCTACATACCGAACGCCAATTACAACGGACCCGATACGGTTACGATCGAAGTATGCGACGGACTAGGTGCATGCGATGTGATCACAATTATCATTGATGTAACACCGGTGAACGATCCACCAATTGCAACGGATGACATCGTTTCCACAAATGAGGACACAGCGATCATCGTGAATGTGATAAGCAATGATAATGACGATATTGACGGTTCACCGCTCGACCCAACTTCAGTGACCGTGATCGGCGGTCCTCAGGACGGTACAGCGACAGTGAATGGAGACGGAACGATAACCTACATACCCGGTCCGAATTTCAATGGATCGGATTCCCTCATCTACGTGATCTGCGATACCGGTATACCATTGCCTGCGATCTGCGATACGGCTGTTGTGTACATCACGGTTACGCCGGTCAATGATCCGCCGTACGTTGAGGTAGGCGGAAATGTAGTGGATACTGTGTATGCCAATACCATGTTGAATACATCGATCATTATCTGTTTGAACGCGATCGATCCAGAAGGCGATGGAGTCGATGTGACTGCCGTGATCGTTAACCCAACGAACGGAACAGCGACGAACTTCGCGGATGGTGATACGTGCTTCACATACACACCCGATCCTGGTTACGTTGGTGGCGACACGCTGGTGATCACTATATGCGATAACCTCAATGCATGTGATACGATCGTCGTCATCATCAACGTAACGGATAACCTCCCGCCTTGGGCTGTTGATGATACCGCGTCGGTGAATGGTGGCGGTTCTGTTGTAATAGACAATGAAGCCAATGACAGCGATCCAGAAGGTGATCCGTTCACTACTACTGTTGCGACGGCTGGTAACGGAACTGTTGTGATCAATGGTAATGGAACACTGACCTATACCCCGGGTCCGACGTTCTGCGGTACGGATACCATCAGTTACACCATCTGCGATGATAATGGAGCTTGCGATTCCGCGATCATTCTGGTGATCGTGAACTGCCCTCCGGTTGCTGTGGATGATAGCCTATCGACGTTCGAGGATACGCCGATCACCATTGATGTGATGATCAACGATTACGATCTGAACGGTGATCCATTCTCTGTGACCGTTGCAACTGCCGGTAATGGAACGGTGGTGATCAATGGCGACGGATCGTTGACATACACGCCGGATCCGAATTACTGTGGGCAGGATATGATCACCTACACGATCTGCGATACCACAGGATTGTGCGATACCGGGATCGTAACGATCGATGTGATCTGTGTGAACGACCCCCCGATCGCGGTTGATGATAGTACCTCGGTTTCACAAGGAGGTGATGTAACGATCGATGTTGTGGATAATGATATCGATGTGGATGGTGATCCACTTACAGTGACCGATGCGACTGCGATCCATGGTGATGTGACCATCGATCAGGATGGTAACCTGTTCTACAGGCCGCATGTTGGCTATTGCGGACCGGATACCATAACCTACACTGTCTGTGATCCCGGGCCGCTATGCGATATTGGTCAAGTATTCATCACAGTAGAATGTTCGGATGATGCGCTAGCGATACCACAAGGCTTCTCACCGAATGGTGATAACATCGGTGATACGTGGGTGATCACTGGACTGGAGAATTATCCGCAGGCCAGTGTAACGATCTTCAACCGTTGGGGCAATAGCGTCTTTAGTGCTGCGCCATACATGAACGATTGGAAAGGGAATAACACGGGTTCATTCTCACTCGGAGAAGACCTGCCGAACGGAACGTATTGGTACATCCTGGATCTGGGGAATGGTGATGAAGCGCGCACCGGATATGTCTACATCAACCGATAACCAGAGCAACACCAAAGAGACATGAAGAAGCACTTGCACATTCTCCTAGCACTGGTACTTGCGATCGGATCAACGGTTGCCTCAGCGCAACAGGATCCGCAATACACCATGTACATGTGGAACATGATGGCCGTGAATCCGGCATACGCTGGATCCAATGAACTACTGAGCATTACTGCACTGGCCCGTCAACAATGGAGCGGCCTCGATGGCGCGCCAAGCACACAAAGTCTGGTCATCCAATCACCGCTAAAGAACGATAAGCTCGGCCTCGGACTCTCTGTTGTGAATGATAAGGTCGGTCCGGTGAATACCACATTGATCTATGGCGATTTTGCCTATCGCATCCGAACAGGACAGAATACGCGACTAGCGTTCGGACTGAAAGCAGGTATCAATCTGTTCCAAGCAAAAGTGGGTGAATTGGCGAATGTGAATGCATCGGACCCGGTTTTCCAACAGAACGTTTCCGGTAAACCCGCTCCCAATTTCGGTTTCGGATTGTACTACTGGGGCAAGAAAGGATACCTCGGTCTCAGTGCTCCCAAGTTGATGGAGAACAGTTATGGAACGGTGGTCACTTCCGCTGGTGAGACAGAGGTCCTGGCTGAAAAGAGACACTTTTTTCTTGTCGGTGGATACGTATTCACACTCAGCGATGCTGTAAAACTGCGGCCATCGTTCTTGGTAAAAGCAGTGGACGGCGCGCCGATCAGTATCGACCTCAGTGCGTTATTTGTCATCCATGATCGGTTCTGGATCGGTGGCGCTTACCGCAATCAGTCGAGCTGTTCCGCAATTGCAGCGTTCCAAGTAACGGATCAGTTCAAAGTGGGATACGCCTACGATTTTACAACGACAGAACTTCGCGGCTATCAAAGCGGTTCACATGAATTGATGCTCACTTACGATCTCCGTTTCAATAAGAATAAGATCCTCTCACCACGCTACTTCTGATCCATGCACACGCAGATGACCTATATGTATATGAACAGGACCATCATGACCGTGATCACTGCATTGTTGATCGCGACAGGATCCTACGCACAGAGCGGCCTGATCAAACGGGCGGATAAGAAATATGCAGCGTTCTCCTACATCGAAGCTGCCAGGTTGTATGAATTGGCTGTAGGGAAAGGTGCCGCGGAATTGGACGTTGCTTCGAACCTAGCAGATTGCTACTGGCGCTTACGCGATATGCGCAATGCGGAACGCTGGTACGCGAAAGCTGTAGCGCCGCCCACCGCAAGTCCACAGGATGTTTATCGGTACAGTGAGGTGCTGCGGAGCAACGGAAAGATCGCTGAGGCGGACCTCGTTCTGGAGCGATATAAAGGACTTGCTGCACAGGATTCGCGAACTGAATTGCAGGACAACGCCGTCGGTTATGTGAAGGAACTGAACGAACGGAATCTACTTGGCGCATCCGTGAAGAACCTTGATATCAATTCCGAACGATCAGACATGGGAGTGGGTATGCTCGGTGAGCAAGTAACATTCGCTTCCGCGCGAAGGGATAGGGCTGCAGAAGAACGGAACCATACGTGGAATGATGCGCCATTCCTTGATCTGTATGTAGCCGATGCAAGTACGACCGGTGACCTGACCAACGTGCGACCATTGGATGGCCCGTTCAATACCAAGTACCACGAAAGCAACTTGAGTGCGACCTCCGCAGGACAACAAGTGCTGTTCACACGGAACAACTACGATGGACATAAACGCGGCAAGGACGAAAGTGGTGTGACCGGTCTGAAAATGTATTCGACCTCGCGTTCGGGTACCGGTCCATGGGAGAAGGAAAATGCATTCATCCATAACAATGATCGGTACTCCGTTGGGCACCCTGCATTAACACCCGATGGCAACCGATTGTACTTCACCAGCAATAGACCGGGTGGAAAAGGCGGTACCGATATCTGGTATTGTGAGAAGGCCGGTATAGGCGGTTGGGGCCCCGCTGCGAATGCGGAAGGGATCAATACCGAAGGCAATGAAATGTTCCCGTTCATCACCACGGACAATGTGCTCTTCTTTGCTTCCGACGGTCACAAAGGCCTTGGTGGTCTTGATGTAATGATGGCGAATGTCACAGGCACCACATTCAGTAAAGTGCGGAATCCCGGTGCACCGATCAACAGTACTGCGGATGATCTTGGGTTCGTTCTGCGCAACAGTTCCAGCGGTTATTTTTCCAGCGATCGCCTTGGAGGAAAGGGTGATGATGATATTTATTCCGTTACGATCACTGCGAAGTTGCGGAATGAATTGAAGATCGATGGCATCGTAAGAGAGGGTACAACGAACGCACCATTGGCAGGTGTGCTGGTGAAGAAGGTCGGAGCGAATGGCGAGACACTTGATTCCACGATGACGGATGCCAGCGGTCGATACGGTTTCTCACTTGAACCTGGCCAGCAATACTCCATCACTGCGGAAAAGGAGGAGTTCATTAAATACGCAACGGACCTGGATCTATTAACTGAACTGGATACACTAGTGGAGAAGGATCTTACGCTGGTCAGTGCATTGGGGATCTCTTTCCTGATGCATGTCACCGACCTTGGAACAGGCGATCCGCTGAAGGATGTGAACGTGAACATCGTTGAAGATCGATCACCGGAACCATTGTTGATCGGCATGACTAATGACAAAGGAAACGTTCGTACGGCGCTGGAGAAACGAGCCATTGGTGACGAACTGAACATGCAGATCCGGCTTTCGCGCAAGGGCTACCTCAGCAAGAAGATCACGTACAATGAACTGATCAAAGCGTATGGAGAATTGAAGAAGAACGAATCAATGGAAGTGGGCCTTCAACCGGCAGCGAAAGGCGATGACCTCGGTTCGCTTATAGACCTACAGACGATCTATTTCGACGTGAACAAAGCGAATATCCGTCCGGATGCAGCCGCTGAATTGAATAGAATGGTGGAGGTGATGAATGATAACCCGGGGATCGTCATCGAGCTCGGTAGTCATTCCGATTGTCGCGGTTCCGTTGAGTACAACAGGGTATTGAGCGATAAACGTGCGAAGAGCAGTATGGCCTTCATCGTAAGCAAAGGGATCGCGCGTTCACGTATCACAGGAAAAGGATACGGCGAAAGCAAATTGGTGAACGATTGCCCGTGCGAAGGAAGCGTAGAGAGTACTTGTACAGAGGAACAACACCAACTCAATCGCAGAACGGAATTCATCATTAAGAAGATGTGATCTGGTATTTTCTAATAGAAAAAAGGAGCCGTGAACGTGGCTCCTTTTTTTGTTCGATGAATGCGTCTTTTCAAATGCACGCCCAGCTAAAACGAACCTGCGCCACAAGTGTTGGATATTCAAGCCTCTTTGTCTTAAACAATGAACAAGAGGATCAGTTTACATGTTCGACTTAAGCATTCGCTAGCGGTATTTTTCCCATGCTCTCGCTACTATAGCTTCATGATGTGCATCAATGAGTTGCACCCAATCACTGTCTTCAAGTTGATCCGCAATGGTTCTGGCTTTTGTGGATGCTTCAAGTGCTTTAGCAAACTCATCATTTTGATACAGGAACCAGGAGTATTTATCCCACGTAATGTAGTCTGTCTCAATTTCGTAATTCCAGTTGATACAGAGTATCCTATATCGCTCGTGGGTAGGTAAGAAGTAAAAGAACAATGCGATCGGGATCGTGATCAGGATAGGCAAAAGCCTTTTTGGGTGCCCTGCGCGAATGATAAAGACTGCGGCTACTAACGTCAGTAGTGCTGCAACGATCAGAATCACCGATTGTATTGGCAGGAACTTGACGGACACGAATACTAGCAGTAACCACCCGAAGTTTGCCAACGTCAGCAGTAACGTGGCCTTTTGCTGTTTTTTCAGTACGCCTACTATTAACGATATGACTACTCCCACAAGACCGATCAGGATCAATATGGCATTGTAGTGAATGTGAAACAGCTTTAGCAGCAATCCCATATAGAAGAGGACTTGGGATATGATATTGATTATTCTCATGTGATTTCAAATAGCGGGAATGCAATGATCGTTCTTGCGATCAAATGCATGCAAAAGAGTGACCATCAACATCACGACTCTCTACAATTTCATGAAACGCAACCCCGGCCCCACCAGTTCATGCCCCAACATAGGCAAAGCGAAATAGCCACCCGGTTCCCTGTCCAGTATCACGAATGAATTGGTGCCAGCGATCGTCGCCACCGTTCTGCCCGAAAGATCGAAGATCCGGATGCGGTCCGTGCGTTGAGGACCTTGTACGTTGAACACATCCGTTACGGGATCCGGATAAAGACGCCAAGCATCGATCGCATCGGAATGTTCTTCTGTGCTTGTAGGCCCATTATTGATTCCCCATAGCCTTTGGGTAAAGCCATTCGTGTCGTCATCCATATTGCGGAATCCAACGCGCACATAGCCGGTCCCGACACTCGGAGGCGAATAGAAATAATTGTAGAAATGTTGTTCGTCGCCCGCAGGGATGGTAACGTACGCCGTAATCGTGTCCGTCTGATAACAGATATCCATGCACAGCGAGCTGCTCCAACCCGTTGGTAGTTGCATGTTCATGCGCACAACACGCACCTGTACATCTGAGGTCGATGGGTTAGTGAGCAGACATTCAGCGGTCAACGTGGTCGCGTCGGCACCGTAGACCGTGTCGTTGCCGGTCAGTTCGAAAGTGAAGGAGCCTCCTAAAGTCGTTGTGCAATCCACGGGATTTCCTAACAGGCTATCAATATCACAGATGATGTTCTCCGGATCCTTATCGTACCAATCGTGGTGTGCGAAGAGCACGCCAGTGGTATCGATCAAGTACGCGTTGTTCGGCTGAGGTCCGTAATAGTCCCACCATTCGTTGCAGGGTCCGTCCAAATAGATCGGAGCATCGATCTGCATATCCAACGTAAGTGCATCCAGCACATCCTTCCGCTCGCCATAAGTTGTTGGTTGGCGATAGAGAATGCCCGCGCTGATGTTCTGGGCTCCCGTATTCACCACGCCGAAATACGGACTGATATCCTGATCGGGATGTGCTTCAACAGTGTAAATGATCACGGTGGTCAATTCATCGCCATAGGTCGCAACTACACTGTTGATGGATGGGACCTTGTTCCGGAAGACCGGGCAAGTATAGCTCGCGCTGATCATCAACACCGGCTTGCCGGCAGCCAATGCATCATGCAGGTTGAACGCATTTCCATCGCGGTCATACAGCGTGAAGTCCGCTGCGGTTTCTCCCGCATCTCGGCCAACTGAGGTGATCGGAGGTGTTTGCAGTGGTAGTGTACAGACTGGATCATCGTTGCCCGGAAGCGTACTAATACCAATGCTAGGCAGAAGGACAGGTTGACCACTAAGCAAGGGAGCGATCAGCAAGGCGAAGGAAAGAAGTGAGGATCTCATTGGACGTACACGAATAGGTGAAGATAAGACGCATTTTGCTCCTTTCGGTTCAATAGTAAGGGTGATGCGTAGCGGTCTGAGAACAGGGCCGGCATGGTCTGAGTCAAGAAAAATTCCGATACCATTTGCACGATTCAATTATTCATCGTAATATTGCGATTAATAAGACCAAAACATGGGACTTGCCAAACTCGAAGAATTCACGGTGCGCGATAATCGGATAGCTCGTTATGCGAAAGCCTTAGCACATCCGGCGCGTGTAGCCATTTTGAGGTTATTGATCAAGAAGAACGCTTGTGTCTGTGGTGATATCGTGGATGAGCTACCCCTCTCGCAGAGTACGGTGAGCCAGCATTTGAAGGAATTGAAAGAAGCCGGTTTGATTCAAGGAGATATCGATGGTAAGCGCGTCTGTTATTGCATCGACCCCAAAGAATGGGCGATGGCGCAGAAGACTTTTATTGAGATGATGACCAGCTTCAAAGCGGTTGATACCACATGTTGTACCTGAACGAACATTGAACGTAAAATAACGATAAACAAAATAAGATGAAGAACGCAGAAGAACTGAAAGAGTCCGTTCGCCGAACATACGCGGACATCGCTTCTCAAAGCAAAGAAGCCAACGCTGCTTCGTGTTGTGGTGCTGGTGGTTGCAGTACCGAAGTCTACAACATCATGACCGATGATTACACCGGTCTGCAAGGTCATGCACCCGATGCGGACCTGGGACTTGGTTGCGGTCTGCCTACGGAGACGGCAGGGATCAAACCGGGACATACGGTACTGGACCTTGGCAGTGGTGCAGGTAACGATGCATTCGTTGCACGCGCAGCTGTCGGCCCGGATGGTCGAGTGATCGGTGTGGACTTTACACCAGAGATGATCGCAAAGGCCAAGGCAAATGCGATCAAGCTTGGTTACGATAACGTTGAGTTCCGTCAAGGGGACATTGAACAGCTACCCTTGTCAAGCAACATGGTGGATGTTGTTGTAAGCAACTGCGTATTGAACCTTGTGCCCGATAAGCAAAAAGCGTTCAGCGAAATGTTCCGTGTCCTGAAGACAGACGGACACTTCAGTGTTTCCGACATTGTGCTTACACGAGAGTTGCCTCAGGAACTGCGCCAAGCGGCAGAGCTTTATGCAGGCTGTGTTACGGGAGCGATCCAGCAGGACCAATACATGAAGATGATCGTAGATGCAGGATTCGAGAACGTGAACGTCGTGAAGAGCAAGCCGATCATCATTCCTGACGATATCCTCGAACGCTACTTATCCGCACCTGCAATTGCCGAAGTGAAAAAGGATGGTCTCGGTATAGTAAGCATAACCGTAACCGGAACACGAACGAAAGATGCTGCGTGTTGCGTGGTGAACGAGGACAAGACCGCAAAAGTCAACGTCGCGACGGGTGAGGATTGTGGCTGTGGCCCTCAAAGTACGTGCTGTTGATCAACTGGGAGCGATCGGGAAAACGTTTTGACTACTGAGATCTTCGCTCTTCGTGAATTGGGGGCTCCACCCTGACCAGTGCTTTATCTAACTGAGCATTTCTGTACCCTTCTTTGGTCTAGTGGTCTATTGTAGGATCGGACATGGTTTTGCGTCAAGTATTCGTTAAGCTCAGTTTCAATCGGGAATACGTGAACTTGACCACGTTCGCGAGCGGTTAAGCCGATCGATCCATATAAGGTTCTGAACAGCCCTGTGTTGGTTTTCAGAAAAAGGATCTATCTTCGCACCCCATTTCCGGGGCCCTATCCCATAAAAAACCACTATAGCCGTGGCATCTACAACCTACACCACCAGCATGGCCAACGCGGCCACGGTAACGCCTGAATGGCTTATCGTTGATGCTGAAAATGAGACACTTGGACGCTTCGCAAGCAGAGTAGCAATGCTCGTTCGCGGTAAGCACAAGACCACCTTCACACCGCACGTTAATTGTGGTGATCACGTGATCGTGATCAATGCCGATAAGATCCGTCTTACCGGTAAGAAGATGGCAGACAAGGAATATCAACGCTATAGCCTACATCCAGGAGGACAGACCCGTGAGCCGGCCAAGAACCTGATGGCACGTAAGCCAGAGGCTATGATGGAGATCGCCGTTCGCGGTATGCTCCCGAAGAACCGTCTTGGCCGTCGTTTGTTCAGTAACCTCCACGTTGTGGTAGGGCCTGACCATAAGCACGAAGCACAGAAGCCCCGTAAGATCGACCTGAATACCATTAAGTAATATGGAACCAGTACTTAGCCTTGGCCGTCGTAAGACTTCGGTGGCCCGCATCACCCTCACAGAAGGGAACGGTGCAATTACCGTGAATGGTCGTGAAAGCAGCGATTATTTCCCGATAACCATGCAGCAATTCAAACTGCAGCAACCATTCAAACTAACGGATACCGTTGGGAAGTATGATATCACCGTCCGTGTGGATGGTGGTGGAATTACCGGCCAAGTGGATGCCGTGCGTTTGGGTATCGCTCGCGCATTGGTGAAAGTCGATGCCGACCACAAACCGAAATTGAAAGCCGAAGATCTGATGACACGTAACCCACGCGAAGTGGAGCGTAAGAAATTCGGTCGCAAGAAAGCGCGTAAGCGTTTCCAATTCAGCAAGCGTTAAGGTCCCACGCTTGTTCAGGATCCAATCCCGCTGGACTCATCCGCCTTTTGGTGGACGGCTACCAGCGGGATGCCTGTTACAGGGAACAAGGAATGTGAACAATTAAGAAGAACTGAATGGCCCGTATTGAATTCAACCAACTGCTTGAAGCAGGCGTACACTTCGGACACCTACGTCGTAAGTGGAATCCGAACATGGCTCCTTACATCTTCGCCGAGAAGAAAGGGATCCACATCATTGACCTGAACAAGACAGCTGCAAAGCTTGAGGAAGCCACCAACGCCATGCGTAGCATTGCTAAAAGTGGTAAGAAGATCCTGTTCGTTGCTACCAAGAAGCAAGCGAAGGATATCGTTGCTGAAAAGGTAAAAGCCATCGATATGCCCTACGTTACGGAGCGTTGGAGCGGTGGTATGTTGACCAACTTCGGTACGATCCGTCGCACGATCAAGAAGATGGCCACCATCGATCGTATGCGTACGGACGGAACATTTGAGAACATGAGCAAGCGCGAACGTCTCCAAGTGAGCCGCCAGCGTGATAAGATGGAGAAGAACCTTGGTTCCATCACCGATCTTACCCGTTTGCCTAGCGCATTGTTCATCGTTGACATCATTAAGGAACACATTGCTGTTGCTGAAGCGCGCAAATTGGGTATCCCAACGTTCGCAATGGTTGATACCAATAGCGATCCATCCTTGATCGATTTCCCGATCCCGGCCAACGATGATGCCACAAAGAGCATCGAATTGGTAATGAACGAGATGATCAAAGCGATCCAGGAAGGTCTCGAAGAGCGGAAGAACGATAAGAACGCCGTTGCCGATGATTCCGATGACGAGGGTGAAGAGGATGGAGCACCAAAAGCAAGAGTGCTACGTCCACGTAAGGAAGCCGCACCAAAAGGAGCTGGACCAAAAGCCGAAAAACTTGAGCCTGCCGTAGCCGCTGCAGAAACAACAGAAGAGCCGAAAGCTGAAGTGCTTGAGGCACCAAAGGCTGTGACTGCGGACGTTGTTGCCGGTGAAAAAGCCGCTGATAGCGACGTTGAATAATTGATCGTTGATAGTTCCGACCTGAACGGCTGTTCTGTTCAACGTTCGGACGAACAACTAAACTTGAAACAAAATGACCACAATGGCTATTACTGCTGCCGATGTGAATAAGCTACGCCAGTCGACCGGGGCTGGTATGATGGATTGCAAAAAGGCGCTTATGGAGGCCAATGGCGACTTCGATGCCGCTGTGGATGTTCTCCGCAAGCAAGGCCAGAAAGTTGCAGCCAAACGTGCCGATCGTGACGCGAGCGAAGGCTTGGTGATCGCAACGACTACCGCCGATAACACGCAAGGTGCGTTGGTGTGTATCAATTGCGAAACCGATTTCGTTGCGAAGAACGCGGACTTTGCTGGAATGGCAGAGGCTATGGCGAAGATCGCATTGGAGAATGGGCTCGATACCATTGAGGCCTTGAAAGCAGCCAAATTCGATGGCAAATTGACCGTAGCTGAAAAGTTGATCGAACAGACCGGTGTGATCGGCGAGAAGATCGACATCAGTGCTTGCTCAATCGTTAAAGCTCCCTACGTTTATGCTTACAATCACCCTGGTAACAAGGTGGCAAGTATCGTTGGGTTGAATAAGGCCGGTTTTGAGAACGCAGCGAAGGACGTTGCTATGCAGATCGCGGCTATGGGCCCTATCGCGTTGGATAAGAGCAGTACCCCGCAAAGTGTGATCGACAAGGAATTGGAGATCGGCAAGGAACTCGCTATCCAAGAGGGAAAACCAGCTGAAATGGCTGAAAAGATCGCACAGGGTCGCCTCAACAAATTCTTCAAGGAAAGCACCTTGCTCGCACAGGAATTCATCAAGGACAATAAGATGAACGTAGAGCAATACCTCCAGTCGCAGGACAAGGAACTTACCGCTACGGCCTTCAAGCGTCACTCGTTGACCGTGTGATCGCCATGAACGACTAATTGAAGAACGGCTCCTTTTACAGGGGCCGTTTTTTTGTGCCATTTTTAATTCAGTTCTGTCCAGCACGCTTACATTTCGCCTCACAAATCCTGATCATGGCCAATAAATACAAACGCATCCTCCTGAAACTTTCTGGTGAAAGCCTTATGGGTGATCAGGCTTATGGGATCGACAGCGCACGCCTGCGGTCGTATGCCAAGGAGATCAAGGCAATTGCCGATCAAGGGGTCCAAGTGGCCATTGTTATCGGTGGCGGGAACATCTACCGCGGCATGCAGGCCGAAGGAAGCGGGATCGATCGTGTGCAAGGAGACCACATGGGGATGTTGGCCACGATGATCAATAGCCTCGCCTTGCAAAGCGCGTTGGAAGAACAAGGGTATAAGACCCGCTTGATGAGCGCTATAAAAATGGAGCAGATCGCTGAGCCGTTCATTCGGCGCCGGGCTGTGCGCCATTTGGAAAAGGGACGGATCGTGATCTTCGGAGCGGGTACAGGCAATCCCTATTTTACAACGGATACCGCTGCCAGCTTACGTGCCATCGAAATAGAAGCCAATGTGATCCTCAAAGGGACGCGCGTGGATGGTATTTACACTGCGGATCCTGAAAAGGACAAGACCGCCACCAAGTACGAGCGTATTTCGTTTGACGAGGTTTATTCCAAGGGCCTGAACGTGATGGATCTCACCGCATTCACGCTGTGCAAGGAGAATGATCTACCCATCATCGTGTTCGATATGAACAAACCCGGAAATCTCGGCAGATTGGTCGCAGGTGAAAAAGTGGGGACCTTGGTTGAGCTTTAATTCCATTTCACTAGCGCTGCTTTTTAGCCGTTCCACTTGGACTGCCTAATTTCGCGCTCCATTCCTATTCCTGATGATCGATACAGCTACAGCTATCCAACAGTGCGAACAACACATGAAGAGTGCCGTTGAGCACTTGGATAATGAATTGACGAAGATCCGTGCTGGTGCCGCCAACCCTATGATGCTCGAAGGTGTTCGCGTGGATTACTATGGCCAAATGGTGCCCTTGTCACAGGTCTCTGCGGTCAATAGTGGCGATGCGCGTACACTGTTCGTGAAGCCGTGGGAGAAGAACATGATCGATCCGATCGAAAAGGCCATCATCGGTGCCAACCTCGGTTTCAATCCGAGCAACAATGGTGAAAGTGTGATCATCCACGTACCCATGCTTACCGAGGATCGCCGTAAAGCGTTGGTGAAGAACGCACATGCTGAAGGTGAACATGCCAAAGTAGGCATCCGCAGTAGCCGACAGAAAGCCATGGATGCGATCAAACAAGCCAAGAAGGATGGTCTTCCGGAGGATGAAGCCAAAAGCCTCGATGGCGAAGTCGAAAAATTGACCGGGGTCTACAACAAGAAAGTAGACGCACTGATCGAGGCGAAGGAGAAGGATATCATGAAGGTGTGAGGTGCGTTCGGAGACGAACGATCACGCCCAAACAGGGCTCCCTTCACTACAATTCTTGCACATTTCAATGCTGCTGCGCGAATGCAACAGCTGGCGACGGAAATCGTTGTAGGCATCACTGTGCCAAAGCTCCTTGAAACTATGGGTGTTCAGGTCGCCTAGTACGTGGTGCGCGTCCTTGTCGAAACAACAGGGAACTACGCGACCATCCCACGTAACAACACAACTGTGCCACATTTTCCAGCACTCATCATCGAGCTTGTTCTTCACTTCCCAAATGCCATTGGCGCTGCGTTTATAGCGCGCATATTTATCCTGCGTTGGGATCAACGGATGATCATCTTTCGGGTCGTAGATCTGGGCTGTTTTCAACCAGAGGTCATCCACACCGATCTTCTTCGCTAACGCACGCGCTTCACCGATCTGGTGCTCATTCGGTTTTACGACCAGGAATTGGAAAACGATGTGGGGCGTCAAGCTCTTCAACTTTTTCTTCCACTTCACAACGCGTTCTGCGCCTTCGATCACCTTGGCCAATTCGCCTTCTTTGCGGTAGGCCGAATACGTTTCCTGGTCCGTACCATCCAACGAAATGATCAGCCGCGATAAACCACTGCGCACAGTTGCCTCCGCTTTTTCTTCCGTAAGAAAATGCGCGTTGGTGCTGGTATTCGTGTACAACCCTTTGCTGTTCGCGATCCCCACCATATCCAAGAAATTCGGATTGATGTACGGCTCGCCTTGAAAGTAGAACGTCAGCGCCCACAGGTCTGGACCCAGTTCATCCATGACGCGTTGGAAGAGGTCCGTCTTCAGATTTCCCGTAGGCCGCGTGAATGAACGCAACCCACTTGGGCATTCCGGGCAACGCAGATTACACGCCGTAGTAGGCTCAAAGCTTATGCTGAACGGCATGCCGCCAATATGTGGTTCCTTGCTCCGCTTGGCACGCTGGTAGCTCGTCCACAAGGATGCCGCATTCCGCAAACGGCGGGGCGTGGTCTTTCTGGACCACTCGATAGCATCACGGGTTGCGCTGAACATTGGGGTTGCAAAGGTACCTAGGTGCGGGTTAGTGATGTGAGCTACCTGGGAGGACCTAGCCACGAATCGAAAGAGAAATGGGTTTTGCTCGCGCTGCAAGAATTAACTGTTTTGGCCCGAAAGACTAAAAGTACGGAAAACAAAGATCGGTGTGATTACATTCTTTTTTCAACTTTATCATCGCAGCTCTTGTTTAACTATTATCACATTACAGTGACTCAGATAAACAGAAATCAGTACGTCTCCCTGAGCTAGGCTAGGCAGCATTCCCGCAACTCATGCGGTCCTTGAGCAAGCGCGATAGAACAGGTCGATGCTACTTGACGCTTGAATCGTAAAGAAGACTTTTTGACCGGATCAATAACTTGGTCATTAGGAATGCACAAACGAATGCTTTTTAGTTCTAGATACAACGGAAAGTGCATTGCCAATTGGGCAGTGTGCTTTCTGTTGACCCTAGTTCCTCTTTTTGCAAATGCGCAAAATTTAGTGCCAAACCCCAGTTTTGAGTTGCATGATACGTGCCCAGAAATATTTGGCTTTACAAGTAAGCCTTTGTATTGGAACCGTTGGGACCAAAGCCCAGACTATTTTCATGCATGCGCGGGAAACCTTGGTGGAATTGATACGTTATTGGATGTTCCTTGGAATGGCTTTACATGGCAATATGCCTATGACGGTGACGGTTATGTAGGCAGTGGTTGTTTCTTGGTGGACGATTTCCATGAATTGGTAGGCGCAGAGTTAATTCAACCTCTGGTAGTTGGGCAAACCTACTATGCTAGTTTCTATACTAACCTAGCCACGGAAGGTAGCTACTGGGAAGCACGTTGGGCCTGTAACAATCAAGGGTTGCTTTTTACGATGAATGAACACATCTGGCAATTAACAACTGGTGCCGGACCGGAGTTTGTCGTTAGGAACTATGCGCATGTGAACAACACAACAGTTATCACGGATACGATGAATTGGACGCTGGTAAGTGGGAGTTTTATTGCAGATAGTGCGTATAGGTATGTTGTGATCGGCAACTTTTTTGCTGATGCATTCACCGATACCGTCCATCTTTCGGCTAACCCGTCTATAGCGGCGTACTACTTGTTCGATGCTGTTTGTGTTTCTTCCGACCCTAATGGTTGTCCTATGGCCACAAGTATATTGGACTATAATAATGTCACGCAACACGTTTATGTGGATCAGGCATCAGGACAACTTGTTATTGGTGGAATTCAAGCAAATAGTGCGTATGGACTGTTCGATATGTCCGGCAGGTTGTTCAATCAAGGAGAGGTAAATTCAGGAATGATCAGTATTGCGGACCTCCCACTAGGAGTCTATACGCTTGTCATTAAATTGAACAATGGTGAAAGCATTCGTGAGAAATTCGTTTACATGCATTGATCTGGTATAAGAACAAAACACGAAAATGAGAACCAAAATTACCGGATGTGTGATACTTCTCGTCACATCTAACTTTTGCACTGCTCAGTTCTGGAACACGGCAGGTAACTTAATAAATACCCCGGTCCAATACTTAGGCTGTAACATCAACAGTACCCAGCCGTTGCGCTTTACAACTATGGCAAACTTTCCGCACGAATGGCGCACTAGTAACATTCTACGTATGCGGCTTACCCCTACTTTGGTCAATCAGAACTGGGGATGGTACCAGACCGGTAATCTGGATTTTAGCGGGCACTTGGGCATTGGTAGTCCGGCCCCGAATCCCCCGTTGACATACTTGCATATATACAGTGGCTTCACTGGTGTTACACCGGGATATAGACCTTGGATGCGTGTAGGAACCTATGCTACACAGGATTCTGATGGTTTATACATTGGCATGCGACCAATTAATGGTCTAACGCACTCGATCCTTAGTTGGTCTGATGATTTCACTGCAAATCAAGGTCAAGGCCCGGATCCGATGTGTTTTGTATTCACTAGTCAGCCGGACAATACGACCGTTGCGAATACTTTTGCTGGTTTAGAAATTGCAAGAATGCTCCCAGCAGCTAACGGCAATGAAGGGTATTTAGGCATAGGCGATTACTTCACAGCAGGTTTGAACCCAACGCAACGGTTGGATGTTTTGGATGGTTTTGCGCGCATCCGCCAACTCCCTACAGACCCAATAAGTACTTCTACAGACATGGTCGTAGTTCGGGCTGATGGGGTTTTAGAACATAGGCCAATGCCAACGACAGGCCTTGCAGATTGTGATTGGTCGACAGATCCTGGCCCTCAGAATAACGTTTCCACGGCTTTCGGTGCTGTGGATCCGAATTGTCCCGATGCGAACGATGCGGTCGGTATCGGTTTGAATCTTGGCGGAGCACTAGCAACGTCCAAAATGACCATCGCTTCCACGAACTTTGCTCGTGGATTGGATGTTACTGCTTCCAATGCGAATGGCTTCGTTATCGGTGGTCGTTTCAGTGCTCTAGGTACTTCCAATAGTGGCACCAGAGGTATACAGGTGTTTTCGAATGGTGCTGGAGCCGGTGCCGTGGGTCGGGCAGCTGATTTCATTTCGAATGACAATTCCTTCTATACGAACGGAGTTCACGCTGAAACCTTTGGCGGTACTTTTCAAGCCGCCGCTGTATATGGTTGGTGTCACTCAACTGCAACAAACAATATTGGGTTGTACGGCAGGGTTGATGCAACAACAGCCACTAGTTGGGCAGGGTATTTTCAGGGCAATGTGCATGTTCAAGGCAATATAACGGCGTCCGGGACAGTAACATGGTCTGACGAAAGTATCAAGACTGATGTGCAAGAAATTACTGATCCTATGGAAATAATTCGGCAGTTAAGGCCCACTACGTACCAGTTCTTAACCGATCAGAACCCTTACATGAACTTGCCGCTGGGTTTGCAACGTGGTTTTATTGCACAAGAGGTAGAGAATGTGATGCCTGATGTGGTCCATGATATTCATATCGCACCTGTGCTGGATCAAGAAACGAATGAAGTCATGGCAGATGCGCAGGTTATTAAAGGGATCAACTACACTGCAATAATCCCCGTTGTCGTTGCTGGAATGCAGGAGCAAGACGCTAAAGTCGCCGTGCTAGAAGCCCAACTCGCCGAAGCTCAAACCACCAACGCCACACTGAATGATCAGGTTCAGCACCTTACGGATCGTCTGGATGCCATGGACCAGAATATTGCAAGCTGCTGCGCTATACATTCTGACCAGCGGAGTACTAGTGGAGAAGAATTGATCGATGAAAAACTGAATGGAGCGAACGACCGCTTGCTTCATATTGCACCGAATCCATTCGAAACGCAAACGACCATTTACTACCAATTGGAACAAGGTGGTCGGATGCAACTCATGGCCAACAGCGCTGATGGTAAACAATTGCGCGTGCTGCATGAAGCAAACATGGAGCAAGGCAGTTACCAGTTCAATTGGAACACCGCTGACCTTGCGCTAGGAATTTACTATGTTACACTGCTGTTGGATGGTAAGCCAATAACGAAGAAAGCCGTTAAAATGATGTGATCGAAGATCATTGGATCTCCGTGAATGGCGAGTAGGCGCATGAAAGCATATCATGCGAACTACTCGCCATCTTCGTTAGGCCGCGCACGTTTTTGGCGAATTAGAATGAATTAAACCACCATCTGTTACTTTTCGCCGCAACGCGCCGTCCTACACAAGACCCCTCTGAACCATGCTCCGGAGCTTCTTCTTTCTTGCCACGTTGCTTTGCGCGAATTCGTTCGCGTATGCGCAGACCGTGCTACAAGGTCGCGTGGTGGATGACAGAACGTTGGAGCCGCTCGCATTCGTGCATATTGCGGTGGTGGGTGCGCAGCAAGGTGCACAGTCGGATATTGATGGGCTGTTCTCGATCAGCGTATCCAGGATGCCGGTAACGCTGCGTACGAGCTATGTTGGATATGCTAGTTCAGAGCCGATGTTCGGTTCATCGGATTTTCAGATCATCAAACTTCAGCAGATCACCGCTGAGCTGGCCGAGGTCCTGATCCTGCCAACGGAGAACCCAGCGCACCGGATCATTCAACAAGTGTACAAGAACCGTAAGATCAACGACGGTATGCGCTTCCGCAGTTACCGCTACACGAGCTATAGCAAAACGGTTTTCACCGGTTTACGGGACAGCTCCGAAATTGCTGAGCCCGATACTGTAAAAGAACCAGAACCTGAAGCGAGTGCGGTACCGGATACATTGAAGATCGATATGACCAAGTTCTATAATGAACAGCATCTCGCGGTGATCGAAAGCGCTACGAAAAAGACATTCGAGCCACCGGCAAAGGAACGCGAAGAGGTGTTGGCCATGCGCGTAAGTGGTTTGAAGGACCCTTCGCTGCTAGCACTTGCCGCGTCAACGAAGTCATTCTCCGTGTACGATGATCAGATCGCGTTCAATGACAAAACGTACTTGGGCCCGATCGGTCCATCAAGCACAAACCACTACCTATTCGTGATCGAGGATACGTTGTACCAAGGCGTTGACAGTGTGTACGTGATCAGCTACCGTCCGCGAAGTGGAAAAAAATTCGAAGGGTTGAAGGGTGTGCTCTACGTGAATACGGATGGCTATGCCTTGCAGAACGTGATCGCTGAACCTGTTGAGCGGAGCGGTGCTGCGAGCATCAAACTGCAACAGCATCATGAAAAGATCGATGGCCTCGCATGGTTCCCCGTGCAATTGAATACATCACTTTATTTCGATGGCCTGAAGTTGAATGGGGCGAACGTTGTCGGTATCGGTAAAACCTACCTGAAGGATATTGAAGTGGATGCGGATGTGCAGCGCAAAGAGCTTCGCGGACCGGAATTCGAGATGGACCGTTTGGCAACGCGCAGGGATGATAGCTATTGGGATGCACTTCGGAATGACTCCCTGGATGCGAAGGAATTGCGCACCTACCAAGTGATGGATAGTATGGGCGATGAAGTGGGTCTTGATCGCAAATTGAAGTGGCTCAGCTATGCGCTTTCCGGTAAGATCCCAATAGGCCCCGTTGATCTGCGGCTAAATGAACTTATGGCGTTGAACGGATACGAAGGTTACCGTATCGGACCCAGTCTTGCGACCAATGATCGGCTTACACGGTATGCATCGTTGGGTGGATATGTCGCTTATGGTTTCAAGGATAAGTACTGGAAATATGGTGGGGATCTCACCATCAAACCGAAGCCGGGTAGGGACCTGGAATTGAAGCTTACCTACAAAAGCGATGTTGCTGAAAGCGGTGGGGTGGAGTTCAACGGAACGCCAAGGTCATTCACGAGTGAAAGCTACCGGTTCTTCTACATGAATCGCATGGACCGTATTGAACAAATGCGGGCAGAACTGCTGGTACGCGTAAGTAGCTCGTTGAAATTCTGGTTTGGCACGGAGCGCTCCGATCGAACGAACGTTATCGGTTACCAATTCGCACAGCCCATTGCGGATGATCTAACACTCTTGACCGATCGGTTCGTAACGGGCGCGTTTACCATAGGCATGCGATTTGCGTACAGGGAACAACTGGCGCGCATGCCGGATCGGCAGATCACGCTGGGCTCCAAATGGCCGGTTCTCTTCGTGAATGCGTTCAAGTCCTTCGATGGCCTGTATGATGGAACCGTTGAAACGTGGCGCTTGAACGCGATGGTGGAAAAGAAATTCAGGGTGCGGATGCTCGGTGCATTATCCGTTCAGGTGATCGGTGGAGTTGCAGATGATAAGGCCCCATATCCGTTCTTGTTCAATATGCGCGGAACGTGGAGCGGAACAGTGCCCATCGCAGCCGCCAATGCCTTCCAGACCATGCATCCGAACGAATTTTTGGCCGATCGCTATGGTGCGGTACATCTGCGTCATTCATTCGGAAAATTACTGTACAAGGGCAAAGGGAAATTCCAACCGGAACCCACATTGGTGGCCAGTGCGGCGTGGGGGGAACTGCAACACCCGGAGTTCCATAAAGGATATGCCATAAAAGGGCTGGGTGAAGGGTTCTACGAGGCCGGTCTTCAACTGGATGGCATCCTGAAATTTGACGTGATCCGCTTTGGTGCAGGTGCCTACTATCGCATGGGGTCCAATGCGTTTGGGTATGTAAAGGACGACCTTGCGGTAAAATTGACCCTTGGGATAGGACTTTGATAGGGTTTCCTTCCGGTAGATATCGTTTCTTTGTGCCTATGGCCTGCGGAGCAAATACCGGGGCGCTATTATTCCCCAATGTGGGCTTGGCTCTCTAGCAGAATACTTCGGAACCGGACAGGGATCCTCCTTGGGTTGGCCATTATAACGGCATTTTTTGCCTATGAGGCCACCACGGTTGAATTCAGTTACAAGTTCGGCGGGCTATTGCCAAAGAATGATAGCGCATATGTTCACTATGAAGAATTGCTGGAGAAATTCTCCGAAGATGGAAATGTGATCGTCCTTGGCGTAAAGGATCCGGCGCTTTATCAGGTCGAGAATTTTCGGGCATGGTATGATCTGGGAAGGGACCTTACGAAACAGGATGGGGTTGATTCTGTTTTTTCGGAGGCTAATATTTTCGAGCTGGTCCGTAGTGACAGTTTGAAACGATTCAATTTGAAACCGATCTTTTCTCGCCCGCCGGCGGATCAAGCCGAGTTGGACAGTGTATTGCGCAAGGTGCGTTCGTTGCCGTTCTATGAGAATTCGTTGTACAACCCAGAGTCAGGTGCCAGCTTGATGATGGTTTTCGTGAACTCGAAGCGATTCAACAGTAACGATCGTGGCGATATGGTCGAACTTATCGAAGCACGCGTAAAAAAGTTCGAGGGGGAACGATTCAAAGTTTATCGCAGTGGACTGCCGTTCATCCGTACGGTGGTGACTGCGCGGACGAAGAGCGAAATGGGCATGTTCGTTGCGCTCATGGTGGTGGTGGTCTCTACATTGATACTCTTGTTCTTCAAGAGTTGGCGCGTAATGTTGATCTGCCTGTTGGTGGTGAGCGTTGGTGTTATCTGGGCCATGGGCACCATCGGGTTGTTCGGTTATAAACTAACATCCGTGATGGCGATCATTCCGCCGCTCGTGATCGTGATCGGAATACCCAATTGCATATTCCTGATCAATAAATATCACTACGAATATGCTAAGCACCACAACAAGGTGAAGGCACTTTCCAGGGTCATATACCGTGTTGGCAAAGCATCATTCACCACCAACGCAACTACTGCTGTCGGCTTCGCAACATTCGCACTGACCTATAGCGATGTGTTGAAACAATTCGGTGTTATTGCGTCATTGAACATCATGGCCGTGTTCGTGCTCAGCATTCTTATTGTCCCGATCATCTTCAGCTTTCAGGATGAACCGAAGGATAGGCACCTTGCGCATTTGGACCGGATGTGGGTGGATAAGCTTACGAATTCAGTGATCGATATTGTTCAGTACAAAAGGCCGTGGGTGTATTCGGTAACGCTATTGATCTTGGTGGTTGGCCTTATTGGCGTGCAACGCCTTAAGAATGAAAGTCGGGTGGTGGACGACCTGCCCGTTGATGATCCGGTCATGCAGGACCTGCGCTTCTTTGAACAGGAATTCAAGGGGATCATGCCGCTGGAGATCATGGTGGATACGCGGAAGAATGGTGGCGCCTTGCGCGAGGCTTCGTTAAAACGGATCTCGCAGCTGCAGGATACAATGGCCAAGTATCCGGAATTCTCTCGCTCACTTTCAATTGCCGACGCTGTGAAATTCATACGTCAGTCATTCTACAGTGGTGAACCATCGCGTTATGGTTTGATCAAGTCCAGTGAAAAGAGCTTTATCCTTCCGTACTTGGAAGGTGCGCAGGACAAAGGAGGAATGGCACGTGCCTTCCTTGATGATGAGCGACGCACGACGCGCATTTCTCTTCAAATGGCAGATGTTGGCACTGCGCGCATGGATGGTATCGTTGCCAAACTGCGCACTCAGGTGGATTCCATTTTCGACCCGTCCAAGTATAGAGTGGTGCTTACCGGTGCGAGCGTGATCTTTCTGGAAGGGAGCAAGTACATGGTGAAGAACCTGATCATATCGTTGATCTGGGCCGTGATCATCATCAGTGCGTTGATGGCGTTGCTCTTCAATTCCGCGCGCATGGTCGTGGTCTCACTTGTGCCGAATTTGATCCCGATGATCACCACCGCCGGGTTGATGGGTTATCTGGATGTTCCGATCAAGCCTAGTACCATCCTCGTGTTCAGTATTGCGTTCGGTATTGCGGTCGATGATGCGATCCACTACCTCTCGAAGTATCGTCAGGAATTGAATTTGAACGGTGGGAAGATCCGGATATCAGTGATCGAGGCACTGCGTGAAGCAGGGGTGAGCATGTTGTACACCTCAATTGTACTTTTCTGCGGATTCGGCCTGTTCGTCTTCTCTGATTTCGGAGGCACTCAAGCCCTGGGGTTATTGGTGTCATTCACATTGTTGGTGGCCATGCTCACTAATTTGTTGATCCTGCCCTCGCTTCTATTGAGCTTCGAGAAAGTAATGACCACCAAAGCATTCCGTGAGCCCTTGCTTATTATTCTGGATGAGGAGAGTGATATCGACCTTGATGAATTGCGGATAGAAGGTGGAACGCATTTGGACGTTGTTGATCGATCAGGAACTAAAGAAGAATGAAAGGTATTATTCTAGCAGGTGGATCCGGCACACGGTTACACCCGTTGACATTGGCAGTGAGTAAACAGCTGATGCCCGTGTACGACAAGCCGATGATCTATTATCCGCTCAGCACGCTTATGGCTGCTGGTATCAGAGAGATCTTGATCATCAGCACGCCGCACGACCTTCCGAATTTCAAGAAATTACTCGGTGATGGTCGGTCGCTTGGCTGCGATTTCTCATATGCTGAACAGAAGATACCGAATGGACTTGCGCAAGCATTCGTGATCGGTAAGGAGCACATTGGATCTGATAGTGCAGCACTGATCCTTGGTGATAATATTTTTTATGGATCGGGCCTTGGTCGCAAGCTTAGCGCGAACATTGATCCGGACGGTGGTCTCGTTTTCGCATATCATGTAAGCGATCCCGAACGGTATGGCGTTGTTGAATTCGATGCGGACAATAAGGCGTTGAGCATTGAAGAGAAACCGGCCAGACCGAAAAGCAACTACGCTGTTCCAGGACTTTATTTCTATGATAACGAGGTGTTGACCATTGCCCGTGATCTGAAACCCAGCGCACGTGGTGAATATGAGATCACCGATGTGAACAAGGAGTATCTCAAGCGGGGTAAATTGAAAGTGGAGATCCTTGATCGGGGCACCGCATGGTTGGATACCGGTACGTTCGCTTCACTTACACAAGCTGGTCAATTCGTACAAGTGATCGAGGAGCGACAGGGCTTGAGGATCGGTTGCATTGAAGAGGTTGCGTTCAAGAAAGGCTTTATCGATGCAACTGCTTTGGAGGCTCTCGCTCAACCGTTGTTGAAAAGCGGCTACGGGGAGTATCTCATGAAGATGCTCGAGAAGTGATGGAGAAACATCGCGCGTTGGTCGAGGAGCATATCGCCAGGTGGACGGGTTCTTTACCCGATGATCCGCTTTACGCGCCCATGGCTTACCTCGTGAAGTTGCCTGCTAAACGGGTTCGACCACTATTAACGCTGATGGCTTGCGAGATGTTCGGCGGAAGATCAGAGGATGTGTTGAACGAAGCGGTAGCCATCGAGCTCTTTCACAATTTCACGTTGATGCATGATGATATCATGGACCGGTCCCGGTTACGAAGGGGCATGGCCACGGTACATGAAAAATGGAATGCCAATACAGCAATACTCAGCGGTGATGCGCTGCTGGTAAAGGCCTACCAGCTCATGGGCCTGGATCCAGCGGTCCTTACCATCTTCAATCGGTACGCACTTGAGGTGTGTGAAGGGCAACAGAAGGACATGTCCTTCGAGACCCGCTCGCATGTATCGTTGAATGAATACCGCGAGATGATACGGCTGAAGACCGCCGTGTTGCTGGCAGGTGCGTTGAAGATAGGAGCCTGTAAGGCCGGCGCATCGGTGGAGGACCAGGAACGGATCGGTCTGTTCGGTGAAAGTTTGGGATCGGCGTTCCAGTTACGCGATGATCTTTTGGATGCCTTCGGCGATCAGGCCACTTTAGGGAAACAGATCGGCGGTGATCTACGGGCAGGAAAGAAGACATGGTTGCTTATTCGCGGATCGGAAGTGTCCGTGGAGAAAGCGGACACAACGCTTGAGGAGGAACTGGCCAAGACCAGCGCTGCGCGTAACGTGGAAAAGATGATCGATACGCTAAAAGCACTTGGCGTTCATCAAGAAGCTGAAGCCGAAATAGAACGGCTGGAAGCACTTGCGCGAAGACAACTCAATGCCATCAGCGTTCCGGAAGCCCAAAAAACCGCGCTCCGCGAAATGGTTGCCAAATTGCAGGCTCGGGTGGCTTGAATTGATCTATTCCGCACTACAGGATCACCCGATCCTGTAGTGCGGAATCGTATCATTTGTTAAGCAGGATCGTTCGGCGTTCACATGCACCCGAAACTCCATCGTGCAATTCCAATACATAAGCTCCCGACCGCAAATTCTCAGGGATTACGACCGTAACCCGGTCCGTTGTATTCAACAGCGCTTTGGTCATCACAGTACGGCCTTGAAGATCGATCAACGCCATTTGCCAATTTCCAGTGGAAACTAAGGATCCCGATACTACGAACGTGCCTGCCGTCGGGTTCGGGAAAACATCGAATGATCGGCCACTATTCATCGATACCGCTGTAGAAATGCAGAACGGGTCGGTGTCAGGCAACAGTGTTACGGTCACCGTGCCGGAAGTAATGCATCCGTTGGGGCTGGTAACAGTATACGTGTAATCGCCATCATCATCCATCGCAGGGTCGAACATGCCGTTGCTCGCCCCGCCAGGTCCGGTCCATACGCCTCCTACGGCTGGTGTACCCAATAGGGAATCGATCAATGCAAAGGCCAGCGTGTTGGAACATGCCATTGCTGTGCCATCCAACCCTGCTCCACTACCAACGCTGAACTGATATGTGAAGATCTGCACACCGGGTATAGGACACGTATTGTCAGCTGCCGTTATGGTGAACGGATAGAGACCGGAACTCAGACCTTGGGCATTTCCACAAATGGTCGCGCTGATCGGATTGACCCCGGTAACCGTGAAGGTCGCCCCAGGTAGCACTTGTCCGATATTGCTGACCAATTGGATGCTATCACTCGCGTCGGGGTCATCAATGATCGTTGTGAAACAGAAATCACCTGAAGTGCAGGCATCCACTGCTCTTGGAGCGGTCTGTTGGCAAGCACCAGTGGTGCCGCTGATCGTACCCGAAGTCGGCGAAGGTGGATTGCTGCTACAAGCAAAGACCACGAACTGAAGATCGCGCATTACACTACCGATCCAGGTCCCATCGATGTCATACTCGTCCACTTGCACGACTGCGATGAAGCTGCCGGTCAATGTCGGTGTAAAGCTTATCTGTCCATTGGCCGTATCAATGACCATTCCTAGGATGGGTTCAACTCCCGTATTCGGGGCCTCATAGTCGATCGATACAGCTTGGTTACCATCGAAATAACGTGCATCTATCAAATGAAAACTGCGGCTTGCTGCACTACCACCAACAGCGCCAATATCATATAGGAATGGCTGGTCCACACAGGTGTAAGGCACGTTGACGTCCGTATAGGATGAAGAGCTCCCACAAGGAGATATCACATTGTTCAACTTTGCTTCAAAATAGAGACCTGGTGTTCCCACAACATTGAATGCCTCAGCACGGCAGCAGATATACCAGCTGATGGTCCAATCAGCACAAGGTGCCAAATAAACCGTTGTTCTATAACGATAGCGTTCGTAGCCGTTCAATGTGCCACCGTTACATGTACTGTTGGATGCGCTGGCATCACACAGCAATGCAACTTCGGTCACATCCAGGACAGCAAGTGGAAAATCCGTGGTTCCTACGGTGAAGGTCGTACCACAATCACTCTCAAAATGAAGGGATTGGCCGGTCATTGGCGTGCCGCTGCAATCACGATAGATCGATAGTGTCACTTCGTACAAGTTGTCACCGATGCATTCATAAGTGATCGATCCACCAGGAAGGTGTTCGGCCTTTACGATTGCAGCAGATAAAAGGAGGCAAGTAGCGAGTACAAGTTGTTTCATGAACGGTGTAGTTTGCGTAAATGGGCCACCAATATACAGGAATTGCGATCAAAGACGACGGAGGCGATCCATCGCCATTTTCGTTCGAAGTGCCAGTATGTGGTATTATCGATCAAGAAGGTTGATCAATGCTTCCTTTAATGTTGGGAATTCAAATGCAAGATCCGTTGCCATCAAGCGCGTATTCGATGCCCGACTGCCTTCCAAAAGAACAGATGATGATTCACCCAATATCGCCTTCAAGAGGAGGGAGGGTATGCGAGGAAGAAAATAGGCCTTGCCCAATACCTGAGCTATGGTCCGCATAAGATCCGCATTGGTCACATCGAACCCGGTATTCACATTGTAGGCACCTTCCATATCCTCTTGTAAGATCGCTTGCTGGTAGATCCTTACGAGATCATTGATGTGGATCCAGGGCACCCATTGTTCGCCACTTCCCAACGGTGACCCAAGACCCCATCGCACTGGTACTGCGAGTTTCTGCAAAGCCCCACCATTCGGAGATAGAACGATCGGTGTGCGCAATTTCACTACGCGGCAATGGCTGGCCCACTCGTCCACGGCCTCTTCCCAAGCAACACTGATCCGCGCTATGGTGTCCGGTCCCGGCGGATCGGTTTCAGAGTAGATATGATCGGATGTTTCTGCACCGTAATAATTGATGCCCGCGGCACTCACAAAGCTCTTGATCACTGTGCCGCTGGATCGCACCTTTTCCAAAAGAAGGCGTGCCGAGGCACAGCGACTATCGATCAGAATTTTTATGCGTGCATCGGTCCAGCGTTGGTCCGCGATCCCGGCACCTGCCAAGTGCACAATGTGTTCAACATTTTCCAGCGCACGCTCATCCAACGTACCCTGTTCAATGTTCCAAGCGTATGCATTTACGCCGTCATGAAAACCTGCAGTACGACTTAAATGGCGCACTGTATGCCCGGCTTCACGTAACGTTCTGGTAAGTGCGGTTCCGATCATCCCGCTTCCTCCGGTAATCAGGATCGTGGACATATGCCTTTGAATTGTCTAACCATACTTATGATCGAACGCAAGCATTTCATGCAGATCGGATCAGCGATCCAGTATAACTGAAGTATTGATCGTCGTGCCGTTCGTAAGGTCCGTCAACTTCAATGAATAGGTGCCGTTCGCTATGATCGTGGTCAAGGAAAGTACCGCTCCATCGGAAGTTAATGCCACGGTACGTTCCAGCACCTTTCTACCCTGTAGATCGAACAGTGACAACTGCCAATTTCCATTAGTGCCAAGCGTTCCGGTAATGATGATCCGATCATTCGTTGGATTTGGATGAACGCGGATCGTGGGTTGTTCCAACTCTTGTATTCCGATCGAACTACACAACGGGTCGTCGCTAGTAACGATGGTCAGCTGGTACGTATAGACCTGCAAACCCGGTATGGGGCAAGCGTTGTCCACCGCAGTGATCGTGAATGGGTGTATACCGATCGAAGTGCCATTCGCATTTCCACAGATCGTCGCGGTTACGGGGTTGGTACCCGAAATTTGGATCGTTGCACCCGGAATGACCTGGTCGATATTGGTCGTAAGTGAGATCACGTCACTCGCCGTTGGGTCATTGATCCCGGTTGTCAGACAGAACTCTCCATTGCTACAGATCGATAGTGAACGCTCTCCCGTCTGCTCACAATCACCAGTGATCGATGCGATGGTACCGGAATGCGGATCCGGAGGTGCATTGGTGCAAGCAACAACAACGAACGGTAGATCGCGCATCACGCTGCCTATCCAGATATCACTGCTGTCGTATTCATCCACTTGAATTACGGTCACGATATTTCCAATGTTCGTCGGCGTAAAACTGATCTCACCGCTTGCCGCATCGATCGTCATCCCGACTATTGGTTCCCCGCCATAATTCGGGAAGGTATAGGTGACCAATGCCGGACTTCCGCCATAATACCGGGCATCGACCAAACTGAAATTACGCCTGAACGCGTTGTCATCCACAGCGCCAGCGTCATAAATAATGGGCTGGTTCACACACACGTTCGGTAAGCTCTGTTGCGTGAATTGTGATGAGCTATTGCACGGAGCTGGGACATTATTGAGCTTCGCTTCCATATACAGGCCGGGCGTTGCGCTCAGATTCAACGAGGCTGAACGGCAACAGATGTCCCAGCTGATCGTCCAGCCATCGCATGGCGTTAAAAAGAGAGTATCGATATACGTATAGACCAAGTACCCGCTCAATGGGCCACCGTTGCAATTGCTGTTCGCCATGCTCGCCGCACATAACTGCGAGGTTTCCATGGTCGCATCCGGCAACATATTGGCGCGCACGAAACTGATGCCGCAATCACTGTCATACCTCATTTCCTGAGGGATCATTGCCGTACCACTGCACTCCCTGAACAACGTCAGGTTGATCTCATACAATGAATTGCCGACGCATTTATAAGTGATTGAGCCGCCTGGTAAATGCTCCGCATAAAGAGCATTCGCGGTGAATAGCAGAAAAAGCACGATCGATGCTTGCTTCATGGTCGGTATACGGATTTACCCACGCAAGATAGGGTAACGTCATAAAGGTTCATTTCACTGATCTTAACGTGCGTTCGATCTGTTTTTCGTGATGACGCATGTGATGGTGCATGAACTTTACACTTTGGATCAGATCGAACTTGCCTACGATCGGATGTTTGAAAAGGTCATGTCCCACCTCGCTTTCAGGGATCGAAACATACGTTGAACGCATCGCGTTACGCACAGCTGCCCAGCGTTCCATGGCCACGGAACACGAGGTTGAAGGAACTGTTGCCACCACGGCAGGAGCGTTGTATTTGAACGGAAGGTAGAGGGCTGCCCGAAGCGCTGCCATGCGCCACCTTGCGGAGAAAGGAACTGGTCCGTGAGCGCCTAGATCACGCTTCTTCAGGAGATATGCTAACGCACCTTCCTCAGCGATCGCCAAATGGGTGATCACTTGAGCAACGCTCCATTTCCCGGGCGCTGGTTCGGCGGCAAGTGCGGTTTCGGAAAGCGGATCAAGACGTGCGTACAGTGCAAGTCTGTCACGCTCCATACCGTCGAATAATTGTAGCAGCGCAGCACTTCGCGACATGGTCAACGACCCCACTTCAGGTGGGCAACGAATTAAGGTGAGTAGTCAGTCTACCTGGCCCTTTCCAGATTCTTCAGGTCTTCTTCAATGAAACCTTCCTTCTTGCCATAGATGGCGGCATCATCATTGAGGTACATCAGCTCACCTGTGCCCGCGTTGAATACGCGCTTGAAGGTATGCTTGTTCTTATAGTCACCGGTCAGGACAACATCGCTGATCACAACACTTTTATCAGCGCTTTGTACGGCGCTCATCAATTGCGCTAGGTCCATCAACTGGGCGGGAGCCGTATAGAATTCCTTCACCTTTGCGGCATCCGGAATGGTCTTGTCCAAATGTTCTTTTGCCATCCAGAGTTCAGCTTCGCGCACAAAGCGTGTACGGCTGGAATAGATCCTATCCGCAGTGGTCTTATCCGTGATCTTGCCACTTTCAACTTGCTTCAAATAATCCTGCAAGTGCTTCACATAGAGGTTGATCAAAGACGATGTGCTCTTTTCCGCCATACCCTTTTCGTCGATCAGGATATACGCCAATTCCTGTTCAACCGGGAACGTGGTGAACGCATTGTCCTTCATCTCCAGCTTATCGTTCTTCTTCGCTTTCCAGCCCTGCATCAGCGTTAAGAACGTACCCTCGAACTTCACGGGATCCACTTTCGATGTTTTTACCAAATACAACTTGTCCTCGGCAATGGGCGCGGTCGTTATCGCATCGATGTTGACGAACTCAATGTTCTCATTGAATTTCCAATTGCTCTTCATTGCGTTCATGATCGCCTTGTTGTAAGGCGTGTCGGTGGCATCGAGCACCACCAGAACGGTTTCGCTTTTCGCTGCTTTTACAGAGGCGGCATTGAACGTGCCATATTGAGCGGTGGCCGTTACGGAAACAAGTAGAGCTAGTGCAGTAAGCGTTCTGATTTGCATGGTCGGTAGGATTCGGGTATGTTGGTTGGATCTCGATCAACATGAGCTATTGATCATTCAAGGATCCGGAGCGCGAAAATAGTGCCACACTTCTAATGCGGAAAGGTATGACCTTTGCGATCGTGGATAACAACTCGAATATTGAGATGCCGAGCAGGTCCGATGGTGACCTTCAACGGTACTTGGATCGTGGTGAAGTTCTGGCCTCCACGGTTACACAACTGCGCAAGGATCTCTCGCTTTCTGAACAGGAACTGCCCATGCCAGATGTGGGTGATGAAGCATTCGAAACACTTCGTAAGGATGTACTTCCGGTTTTGACAGCGCTGCAACAGAAAAATCAGCATGCCCTTCAGGTTGCCATGTATCGCGTGGATATTCCGGAGGCCCACCTAAAGCGGACCATGGCGGGTGGCGGGCTACATGCATTGGCCGGAGAGTGTGTGATCAGAGCATTGCAAAAGGTGCTTACCCGCTTGCGCTATGCGGGCAGATATTGACGCCGTCCCTTTTCGTTCAAGGGTTTATCCGTGGTATTTTTTACCAATAAGTTCCAAGGTTTCTTCGACAAAGCGATCGCCGGAACCCACGAAGACCAATTTACGTATAAACGCTTCGCGCCCGCACAAGTGGAAAAACTACCTTTGTACAGGATCCGCAGGACCTATTGAATGGACACCTATTCCTACCTCAGCAACGTCGACAGCGCTTGGCTGGACGAACAGTACCAACTTTACCAGAAGGACCCCGCTTCAGTTGATCGTACGTGGGCCCACTTTTTCGAGGGATTCGATCTGGCTCGTACCAAATTTCCGCAACTTCCCGATGGTGGCGCCAATGCGGGTGTAGTCGAAGGAAAAAAAGGAGATGTCGCCCATCTGCGCCGTGAGTTCAAAGTGCTGGAGTTGATCAATGCGCATCGCACGCGTGGCCATTTCTTTACCCATACCAACCCGGTCCGCGAACGGCGTAAATACACTCCCACGTTGGATCTGGTCAACTTTGGATTGAATGAGGATGACCTGGAAACAGTGTACCAAGCAGGAGATGAAGTAGGTCTTGGACCGGCTAAACTGAAGGATATCCTTGAGTTCCTCACGGTTACATATTGCAACAATATCGGTGTGGAATACCATTATATCCGCAAACCTGAACGTGTTGCTTGGCTTCAGGACCGAATGGAAAAGGTTCGCAATACGCCATCGTTCTCCATATCGGAGAAGAAGGAATTCCTTATGAAATTGGACCAGGCCGTGGTCTTTGAAAAATTTCTGGGTAAGAAGTTCCTTGGGCAAAAACGATTCAGCATTGAAGGCGTAGAAGTGCTGATCCCAGCGTTGGATTGGATCATTGAACACGGTGCTAGGGTCCACGACATTAAGGATATCGTGATCGGCATGGCACATCGCGGACGGCTCAACGTGCTCGCCAATACGCTCAATAAGACCTACGAAAGCATTTTTGCGGAATTCGAAGGCCGGGATTTTTCAGATGCATTGGTTGAAGGTGATGTGAAATACCACATGGGCTATAGTAGCTGCGTGATCACAGAGACCGGTAAAGGGGTGAAGCTTACACTAAGCCCGAACCCGAGTCACTTGGAAAGTGTTGGACCTGTGGCGCAAGGGATCGCACGAGCGATCATTGAACAGGACCATGCCTTCGATCACAAAAAAGTAGTGCCGGTGATCATTCATGGAGATGCAGCCATTGCGGGACAGGGCGTTGTGTACGAAGTTGTACAGATGGCCGGCCTGAAAGCCTATTCCACCGGTGGTACCGTGCATATAGTAACCAATAACCAAGTGGGCTTTACCACTAACTATATCGATGGCCGAACCAGTACGTACTGTACGGATGTGGCCAAGGTGACGCAATGTCCGATCTTCCATGTGAATGCGGATGATGTTGAAGCGGTCGCATACGTAATGGCCTTGGCCCTGGATTATCGACAACATTTCGGCGAGGATGTCTTTATCGATCTATTGGGTTATCGCCGCCATGGCCATAACGAAGGGGATGAACCGAAATTCACTCAACCCGTGTTGTACAAGGCCATCGCCAAGCACCCTGATCCGCGCGATATCTACAAGAAGAAATTGCTGGAAAGTGGTGCCATAGAAGCGGAACTTGCCAAGGAGATGGAAGATCATTTCCAAGCAATGCTGCAAGAACGCTTGGATGAGGCCAAACAGATCGAGAAAAGCCAGATCTCATCTTTTTTGGCGGACCGTTGGGAAGGGTTCGATCGACCAGATGCTTCTATTTTCAGAACAAGTCCGGAAACCGGCGTGGCCAAGAAGGTATTGTTGGAGATCAGTGCGAAACTGTCCCTTGTGCCAGAGGGTAAAAAGTTCTTCGCCAAAATGGAACGGATCCTGGGTGATCGTGCCAAAATGATCGAAGATGACCGACTGGATTGGGGAATGGCGGAGTTGTTGGCATATGGCTCATTGCTCGTTGAAGGACATCCGGTCCGGTTCACTGGGCAGGATGTGGAACGGGGTACGTTCAGCCACCGCCATGCCATCGTTAAAATGGCAGATAGCGACGAGGAGTTCATCCACCTCAAGCACCTGAAGAAAGATCAAGCATTATTACAGATCTATAACTCGTTGCTCAGCGAATATGCCGTGCTTGGTTTCGAATACGGTTATGGTTTCGTTACGCCGCAGACCCTAACGATCTGGGAAGCACAATTCGGTGATTTCGTGAATGGTGCACAGATCATTCTGGACCAATGGCTCTGTGCCGCAGAAGAGAAGTGGAAGACCATGAACGGCTTGGTACTGCTGCTGCCGCACGGGTATGAAGGCCAAGGTGCGGAGCATAGTTCTGCACGAATGGAACGCTTCCTGGGCAGCTGTGCCGATGGAAATATGTTGGTGGTGAACTGTACTACGCCTGCTAACTTCTTCCACGTATTACGTCGTCAATTGGCATTCGACTTCCGTCGTCCGCTAGTGGTGTTCACGCCAAAGAGCTTGTTGCGCCACCCGCGTTGCGTGAGTAAGCTGGAAGAACTCAGCACCGGCCGTTTCCAAGAGGTGTTCGATGATGCTACCGCTGATCCGAAGAAAGTTGAACGCGTGATCTTCTGCCAAGGAAAGATCTATTATGAACTGCTCGAGAAGAAAGAAGAGCTGAATGCCGACAATGTTGCGATCGTTCGTATTGAACAATTGCATCCGTTGCCGGAAGAGCAGCTAAGTGCGATCCTGAAAAAGTATGAACATGCAAAAAGCCATTATTGGGTGCAGGAAGAACCCGTGAATATGGGCGCATGGGGCTACCTTAAGTTGAATTGGTCCGCGGTGGAACTGCACTGTATCTCTCGATTCATCAGTGGCGCCTCCGCCACAGGAAGCGGCGTTCGCTGGGCTATTCAACAAAAAGCGATCGTGGAACAATCATTCCTGGACCTCGGTATCAGCAAAGCAACAACGACGTCCAAAAGAAAAGTGGTAGCGAACGGAAAGGCCAACGCGAAACCCGTACCGAAGAAAAAAAGTAAGGCGTGATCCAATAGTTTTTGGATCGAACAGAACTAACATCACAGACCAAGTATACACATGGCAACAGTCGATATTAAAGTGCCGAGTCCCGGAGAAAGCATTAGTGAAGTTCGCATAGCGCAATGGCTTGTTAAAACCGGTGATGTGGTGGAAAAGGACCAGCCGATCGCCGAGATAGACAGCGATAAGGCGACACTTGAATTAAGTGCTGAAGAAGCAGGTAAGATCGAGATCCTGGCTGAAGAAGATGCTACCGTGAGCGTTGGCGATGTTGTTGCCCGGATCGATACCTCCGTGAAACCGGAAAAAAAGGCCGCAGCGAAAGAGCCTGTATCCGCAGCGTCGACCTCAAAGGCCGATAAGCCTGCTGTTGCAGCAGCACCCGTGGCTGCCAATAGTGCCGCAGCCACACACGCAACTCCTGTTGCAAAAGCTGTTATGGCTGACAAGGGTATTACCGCCGATAAGCTGAAAGGTACCGGACCCAACGGACGCATTACACGCAGTGATGTGGATGCGTACGTGAGCGCTGGTATTGATGCCAGCGGCGTTACATTATATGGATGGGGTGGTACCCGCGAACAGGGACGTGCTCGCATGAGCACGCTTCGGAAGAAAGTGGGTGAACGATTGGTAAGCGTGAAGAACCAGACCGCTATGCTCACCACCTTCAACGAAGTGGACATGAGTGCAGTGATGGACCTGCGCAACAAATACAAGGACAAGTTCAAAGAAGAGAAAGGTGTAAGCCTTGGTTTCATGAGCTTTTTCACCAAGGCCGTTACCGAAGCGTTGCACTTATTCCCGAACGTGAATGGCCAGATAGATGGCGATGAAGTGATCACCTTCGACTATGCAGATATCGGTATCGCTGTTAGTAGCCCGAAAGGTCTAATGGTCCCTGTATTGCGCAATGCAGAAAAACTAAGTCTCGCCGAGATCGAAGGCGGGATCAAAACGCTTGCGATCAAAGCACGTGACGGTAAGCTCAGTATTGATGAAATGACCGGTGGAACGTTCACCATCACCAACGGTGGCGTATTCGGCAGCATGCTCAGCACACCCATCATCAATCCACCGCAGAGTGCGATCCTAGGCATGCACAACATTGTTGATCGCCCTGTTGCAGTGAATGGCCAAGTGGTCATTCGTCCAGTGATGTACCTCGCGTTGAGCTATGATCACCGCATCATCGATGGCAAGGAAAGCGTGAGCTTCCTCATGGCGATCAAACAGATGATCGAAGATCCGACGAAGTTGGTCTTCGGCGGTAAGGAGCCAGGTGAGGTTTTGCTGGGGTTGTAAAATTTTCTTGAACAAGTTTAAATGGGGTCGGACTTAAGATGTCCTGTCGTTTCTGAAGGCGCTAGCCCTATCGAATGGCAACAAGTCACCGCACTTCTTCGAAAAGTATACGTTATAGGCTCCTTTACTACCAAAGAGGCCGCATCGAATATGATGACGCCTGAGAACCTTGAACCCGCTGGTACATTACTGGTCGCGAAAGAGACCTGTGCGGGTGCTGTTCTTGGAACAACACTTTTCCTTCACCCTGACAGTGCCCTTAAACAACTTGCACAGGACGGCGAACGGGAATTCAGACTCTTGGCCGTTGCTACGGAAGCCCGTGGGAAAGGGGTAGGGGAACTCTTGGTGCAAGCGTGTATCGATAGAGCAAAGAATGAAGGTGCAACTGGCCTCGTGCTTTGGACACAACCGACCATGTATGCTGCACAGCGTTTGTACGAGCGGCTCGGGTTTCAGCGATGTTCTGAGCGTGATGTGCCTGATCCACGCGGTTGGGACCGCATGGTTTTTCGGCGTTCCCTTCGCTAAGTCAATACCAGCCAAGGTTTTCCGGCTAATTCCTACATCCGATCCAACAGCCTACCTTCACCGCCGCAAAAAATAAAAAGTAGCACTACTTCCTATGGCAGACCAACAAGACCTCGACGCGCATTACACCACCATGGATAAGATCTTCCGCCTGAGCTTAGGTGAGAAAGGTGGATATAGCGGCGCCCGCTTCGATGGTGATTTCTCGCTTTCACTTGAGCAAGCGCAAGAGAAAAAGCACCAATTCATCATGGATAACTGCAACATCAAGCCCGGTATGAAGGTGCTCGATATCGGTTGCGGTTGGGGTGCGTTCATCGATTTTCTGAATAAGAAAGGTGTGGAGACAACTGGTGTGGTGCTCGCGGAAGGACAAGCGAATGCCTGTAGAAAGAACGGTCTCAACGTTCACCATATGGACAGCAAGAAGATCACGCCGGAGACCTTCGGTATGTTCGACGCCGTTTGTGCAATGGGTAGCCCTGAGCACCTGTGCAGTGTTGATGAATACCGAGCGGGTAAGCAAGAAGAGATCTATGAGACCTACTTCAAGCAAATGAACGCGTTGTTGCCGGTAGGTGGTAGGTTCTACTGCCAGACCATGGTATTCGGCCCGAACATGGTGAAGTTCGAGGATATCAAGTTCGGAGAGACCAACGTGTATAAGAATCGAACGGACTATTCCGGCGAAGAGCTCATGGATCTGGTTTGCGATGTGTTCCCTGGGTCATGGTTACCATATGGACAGGAAGGGATGGAGCGCCCCGCCAAAAAAGAACATTTCAAATTAATCCACTCCGATAGTGGCCGCTTGGATTACATAGAGACCATTCATCGCTGGACCTCTGCATTCAACAAGTGGGACCTGGAGAAGTATATGCTCTACGCTAGCCTTGCGCCTAAGTTGCTCAATAGTGATTTCCGTAAGTGGATCCGCCGGTACAAGATCGCACCGAACCTACAGGTATTCGAACGCGAGATCTTTGAGCACTACCGTATGGTGTACGAAAAGACTGCGTAACCAATTCCAATACATCCGCATAGGGCCATGTCGTATTCATAACGGCATGGCCTTTGCTTTTAGGTCCACATAATTCAAAGAACATGAAATACGCGATCACGCTTTTCTCCCTTGCAGCGACGGTTTTTACTGCACAGGCTCAATTCCCCAAAGTATTGAAGGATGCGGCGGATAAGGTAACCAGTGGCGGTGCCAGTGGCATCAGCAATGATGAAGTTATCGCTGGATTGAAGGAGGCGTTGACCAAAGGTGCGGAAGGTTCTGTTCTGAAGGGTTCCGCGTTGGATGGGTTCAATAAGAACGAGCTGATCCGCATTCCATTCCCACCGGAAGCGGAGAAGATGAAAAGTACGCTCAACAGTATCGGGATGACCAAGCAAGTGGAGGAGTTCGAGCTTACCATGAATCGCGCCGCGGAAGAAGCTGCGAAAGAAGCATTGCCCGTTCTTAAGGATGCCGTCTTGGGTATGTCCGTAGGTGATGGGTTCGCGATCCTGAAAGGTGGTGACAACGCTGCAACGAACTACCTGAACGAGAAAACGAACGCAACCTTGATCGAGAAGTTCCGCCCCATTGTGGAGAAGGCTACAGCGAAAGTGGCATTAACGAATTACTGGACCCCGTTGGCAAGCGGGTACAACAGAGCGACAATGCTCACCGGTGGAAAAGCCGTGGACCCGGACCTGGATGCATACGTTACCGACAAGGCCATTGCCGGTCTGTTCAAACTGATCGCTCAAGAAGAAGCCAAGATCAGACAGGACCCGATGGCGCGTACGACCGATCTCCTACAACGTGTGTTCGGAAACTGAACTTAGTTAGTCGGGATCCTCCAATGGGTGATCCTCATAATAGCGCATTAGTTTACGACTGAGTTTCGGTTCATAATTGATCTCAACGGTGGTGTTCTTCTCGTTGCTGGTACGGATCAATAGCTCTTTCTTTCCGTATCCCGCGTTTACGGTACAGCTTGCTGTGTTCGGTGCAACGCGTCCTTCATTGTGCGCAACGAATTCCAGGATGTTATAGTTGCTTGGCAGGTCGATGACGATCCGTTCTTTTCGTTTGGTCAGCGCGTGTCCGAATAGGACGTACCGGTCATTCAGCAATACGGAGATCGTATCACCATCAACCTCTGCATTGTCCCAAACCTCTATGGTTATTCGATGGCTTTTTGCATTTAGTGTTGTCAATAGATCATTTTCCCGATCCTGAAAAGCAACTTCCTGTATTGGAGCAGGAGGCGGTTGTTTCTTTTTGAAACCGATATGTTGCCGGAATACAAGACCGAAATAATCGTTGGTCGCACTTGCACTGGTCGGATTATTTCCCACCGTCATGGTGGTTCTAAGCGCCGCGCTTCGATCCAAGTGATACAAATACCGCAGGCCGATCTCGAAGGCATTCTTTTTTCCGAAGTTGAATAACGTAATGTCGGGTGCAATGAAGAATGAATTCCGGCCAGGAGCGGAAGCGACTGAAACAAGATCCCTGTTCGAAGTGGAAACGGAACCTCCGGATTGAAAACTGAATCCAAGCCCTGCACCGATCTTTAGTTTTGTTCTATTGCCTCGTCCAGTTGAAACCAGCCACCAAGGTTGAAGTTCGGTGCGGAGCGTCTGATGATACAAGTTGTACTTTATCTTATCGTATTGGAAGTAATAGCCATTCAGTGCCAATGCTCCGATCGCCGAGAACCCCCAACGTTCGCGATGCGTAAGCGACGTGCCAAGATCCAAAGCTGTGGCCAACCAACCTGTAGAGGTAAAGGAGGGCGACCCAGGATCGGTGATCTTTGCTTTGTCCATTCCGATGTGGATCCCGCCCAATAAGCGCACTTCATTGTCACGTACACTTTGTGCGCAGCATGGGATCATGACATGGCCGATCAGTAGAAAAATGACAACGCGCCAAAGGTTCATGGTCGGCAATTTATTGCCATACGGGATCATAGCAGCATTACTCACTATAATTAGGAAATACTTAGTGCCTGTTCCGTTCGTTATCTTGGGTACATGAAAATGATGGTAAGTTCGACCTGTCTGCCACTGGCACTGTTCTTCTTTTCGCATGCCCATGCTCAGGATCCGGATAGCACGGCCAGTGCCATACCGGAACTGAATCAACGCATCGTCACTTTTGTATTGGGTCATGAAGGCAAGAAAGTTGGTCGCGGAGAATGCTGGGACCTTGCTGCGGAAGCATTGAATTCTGGTGGAGCAACGTGGGATGGGTCTTATGTTTTCGGTGACATCGTGGATTGGAGGAAAGAAGAGATCCTACCCGGTGATATCGTTCAGTTCGCGAACGTGGAAGTGGAATTCCGGAGCAGGAATATGATAACCCGTGAGCGATATATGAAACACACCGCCGTGGTTGTTGCAGTTGCTGGTAAGGGTTTATTCACCATAGCACATCAGAATGTTGAACCGGTTGGCAAAAAAGTTGCGATGAGCAAGTTGTACATGGCAGATGTTCGCGGCGGAAAACTTACGTTCTACAGACCACACGAGTAGGTCGAAGTTCCTGGACCTGTTTCGCACTAGGAATTCATCCACGCTTTTTGTTCAGACTTCCTTGAAATGTTGCGCGTGGAATTTGATCCGAAGCATTGTTTTTTGAACTTTCGATCGACCCTTCAGGCGTTTATTTTCTGATCCATGCTTAGGGATATGCAGAAAGCATTCCATACGGGATCAAGTTCCGGTGATGTGAAACGCTCTGTGGGTCCAACATAGCCGTGTTGACAAGTACGACGTATCGAGTTCTTCTTCACTTGCTCATGAACATAGGTTTGTCGAGCACTCAACCGGTTCGCGTATTCGTTGCACTTATCTGAAGTGCAGGATACGGACCATCGTCAGCACAAGAGGGTAACTCCTTGAATGCCGTTCCGGAAAAGTGCCTACAAGCTGTAAGGTACATGGCAGAACACGTACGCCTTTTTAGGGTCACTCGTTGGATGGGTGCCTTGATCACACGTTCACTAAGAACGGTATTGCCCGCAGTCGCGGCACTTTTGCTTTGGAATGCCGAAGCGTATGCAACACACGCCATGGGTGGCGACCTTACCTATGAGTGTTTAGGTAATAACCAGTATCGTGTCAACCTTAGCTTTTTCAGGGATTGCAACGGTGTTGCTGCGCCCGTAAGTTGTAATAATGGGGACCTCAGATTCGATGTTTCATCGTCACAATGCGGAGCTTCGTTCACGGGGTGTTTTGTTTTTCAAAGTGTTGATGTCGTAACACCGATATGCGCTTCGGCTATCGACCGTTGCAATTCTCCTGCTGGAGTATATGGTGTGGAGCGGTACCGTTATAGCGCGGTGATCAACCTTTCCGCATGGAATAATTGTGGTACTGATTGGCTGATCGATTGGAATCTCTGTTGTAGGAATAACGCGATCACCTCACTGAACAACCCGGGTGGTAAGGACCTCTACTTGAGCGCAACGTTGAACAATACCATTCAACCATGCAACAGTTCACCTCGCTTCTTGAATGACCCTATTCCATTCGGTTGTGTAGGGCAACCTATGGTTTACAACCACGGCGTGAGTGACCTTGCCGGTGATTCGCTGGTTTTCTCATTGGCTCCTGCACGCGGAGCGGGTGGCGCTATTCTAGCCTATAACAACGGCTACACATTCCTGCAACCAGTGATCACCAGTGGTGGTGCTAACGCGGTACAGATCAACTCACAGACAGGAACCATTACGTTCACGCCCAGTGTTCAGCAGTTCTCCGTTGTGACCGTTCTGGTGCGTGAATACCGGAATGGCGTGCTGATCGGCACGTATACCCGTGATCTTCAATTCGCGGTGGTTGCTTGCAACAATAGCAACCCCACGGTCTCCGGTATCAACAACACAGGCACGTTCGTGTACGACGTTTGTGCGAATACCAGCTTTTGCTTTGATGTTAACTCCCTTGACGCCGATGCGGGAAATGTCGTGACCATGACCTGGAACAACGCCATACCAGGGGCCACGTTCACAACTTCAGCGGGTCCGTTGCCAACGGGTACGTTCTGTTGGTCACCTACAACGGCCAATATCGGACAGCAGCTCTTTACCGTCAATGTACGTGATAACGCTTGTATTTTGAACGGCTCCGGTACACAAGGCTACTTGATCAATATTACGCCACCATTCACGCCTTCCAATGCCGGACCGGATCAAAGCGTGTGTGGAACTTCCGCCACGCTGGCCGGTCAGCAACCTTGGCCCAGTGCGCAAGGCACATGGTCCGTTATTAGTGGAGCCGGTACGTTCGCAAGCCCCAATTCACCGAATGCGGTGGTCAATGGCCTTGCTCCTGGCCCGAACGTGCTCCGTTGGCGTGTGAACTACGGTTCATGCGGCTTTGCCGATGATACTGTTGTTATTACCGCTTACGATCCGAACCAACCAGCAGCGAATGCGGGGCCACAACAATCGTTATGCCTACCCGCATCGAGTACAACGCTTGCCGCTAATACGGCAACATCTCCAGCATTAGGGACTTGGACGCTGGTGACCGGTGGTGGAATTTTTGCTAACGCTAACAGTCCTACATCAACCGTCTCCGGCCTAGTGCAGGGTACGAACACATTCCGCTGGACGATCTCGAACGGCCCATGTGGAGCTCCTACCAATTCGACCGTGACCGTGCTCGTATACAGTAATGTACAAGGTTCCGCAAATGCGGGTGTGGATCAGCAGCTCTGTACGCCAACGTTGAACACCACGCTGACCGGTAACACGCTGATCGCACCAGCTACGGGCCAATGGACCTTGCAAGGCGGTTCAGGTGTGATCGCAAACCCGAACCAACGCGTTACGGCGGTAAGTGGTCTGAGCATTGGCGTGAATACGTTCCGTTGGACGATCCTGAACGGACCATGCACACCGCCGACCACGCAGGATGAAATGACCATTACGGTGTTCGATCAGAACAGCCCGAACGCTAACGCTGGTGCCAACCAACAGTTGTGTGCCACATCGACGAACTTGACCGGTAATGCGCCGACACCTCCTGCAACCGGGCTGTGGACGCTGGTGAGCGGGACGGGAACGTTCACGACACCGAACTCTCCTACATCCGCAGTGACCGGATTAAGTCTCGGAACCAACGTATTCCAGTGGACCTTGTACAATGGCCCATGCGCAAATGGAGTAACAACCTCCCAAGTGTCCGTAGTGCGTTTCGATGGAAATTCTCCTGTGCCTAATGCAGGTCCGGATCAAGACCTCTGTACCGCTTCTGCTTCAACTTTTGCGAGTACCACACTAGCTGGTAACCTTATGCCGTCTCCTGCCATAGGTACTTGGACATTGGTCGGTGGTGGAGGTATTATCACAGGTCCCAACAATGCGGCCACCACAGTTACCAGCCTACCTGTAGGGGTCAACACCTTCCGATGGACCGTCGCGAATGGTCCATGTACACCTACAGTGAATACCGATGACGTCGTGATCCGTGTTTTCGATCGCAACGCACCTGTGGCCAGTGCTGGTCCGGATCAAGAAGTCTGTGCACCGGTTGCCAACGTTACATTAGCTGGAAATGCGCCTACAGCACCAGCTACCGGTATTTGGACCGTAATTAGTGGAGCCGGCGTTTTCGCGGATGCGACCGTACGCAACACGACCGTGTCCGGAATGCTTATTGGCAATAACGTATATCGTTGGACCATTAGCAACGGCCCTTGCCCCAATGGTATCACGTTCGATGAGGTTACGATACGACTGTTCGATCCTGCAACACCCGCTGCGAATGCTGGACCTGATCAAGCCTTGTGCGGTTCTCCTTCAGCTACGCTAGCAGGAAATGCAGTGGTTTTCCCGGCATCAGGGACATGGACGTTGATCAGTGGTACGGCCACCATCGCGAATGCATCCACGGCTAACACGTCGGTCTCCGGATTGGGTATTGGTAGTACCGTTCTACGTTGGACGGTGAACAATGGACCGTGCGGAACAACGAACGATGAAGTAACTATTGTGCGATTCGATCCGGCTAACCCGGTTGCGAATGCAGGACCGGATCAGTCCGTTTGTATTCCGGTTGGTACCAATAGTGTTACGATGGCAGGGAGCAACGTGATCGCTCCAGCAACTGGTTCGTGGATCGTGATCAACGGTTCTGCGACGATCGTGAATGCAAGCAGTCCGAATACGCAGATCACCGATCTGGTCGTAGGTTTTGTTGATCTTCAATGGCAGGTAAGTAACGGCCCATGTCCGAATGGTATAACGCAAGATGTCGTTCGCATTACGGTGTTCGATGCGAATACGCCATTGGCGAATGCTGGGCCGGACGTGTCCATCTGTTCTGTGAACGGAACCGTTACCATGGCGGGTAGCGATCTGGTTGGACCCGCAACAGGGTTCTGGAGCTTGGTGAGTGGAACCGGTTCGATCACCAACCCTACAAGTCCTACTGCAACGATCACCGATCTTCAGGTTGGTCAAAGCGTTTTCCAATGGAATGTGAGCAATGGCCCATGCGCGAATCCGATCACGAACGATCAGATGACCATTACCGTCTTCGATCCGAACAACCCAAGCGCGGATGCTGGTATCGATCAGAGTCTTTGTACTTCGATCGGAAATACGGTGACACTGGAGGGTAGTGGGGTCTCCTTCCCTGCAACCGGCGTGTGGACCGTATCTCCAGCTACTGCAACGATCGTTTCACCGAACTCACCAACAACCCTAGCTACTGACCTTACTGTTGGAACATACACCTTCACGTGGTCGGTGAACAATGGTAGCTGCCCTAACGGGTTGACAAGTGATAACGTGATCGTGATCGTGGCCGATGGTGCTGCGCAAACAGCACAGGCAGGTCCGGATCAAAGCGTTTGTGGAACGGCAAGCCCCATCACCATGGCAGCTACACCGCCCACGGGAGGTGCGATCGGAACCTGGAGCGTCGTGCAAGGAACTGCAACGTTCAGCGATGCGAATTCACCTACTGCTTCGGTTACCGGATTGAGCATTGGTATTGTCGATATCCGTTGGAGCATTGACAATGGACCATGCGGAATTACCAGCGACCTGATGACGGTCCTTGTTTTCGATCCGAACAACCCGGTTGCTGATGCAGGTCCGGATCAGCAGCTTTGCACGCCGATAACAAGTGCTGGCCTTTCCGGAAGTGCTGTGAATATCCCAGCTGTGGGTCAATGGACCTTGGTCAGTGGTACAGGTGTTATCACCAACCCGAATAGCCCATTCACAACAGTCAGTGGACTCGGCCTCGGAGAGAATATTTTCCAATGGGAAGTGAATAATGGTGCTTGCCCCAACCCCGTAACGCAGGATCAAATAAGTCTATTCCTGTTCGATTCCGGTGCTGCTGCTGCAAACGCAGGTCCTGATCAACAGCTCTGCACACCAAGTTCCACGGTTACGATGGCGGGTAATCTGCCGGTCGGTTCAGCATTAGGTACTTGGACGCGGATCGGTGGCTTTGGTAATATCACCGCACCGAATAATCCTTCGACGACTGTTACGAATTTGGATGTGGGCGTGAATGTGTTCACTTGGAGCATCAATAATGGCTCGTGCGGAACCTCCGTAGATACGATGGTCGTGTTGGTCTACGACGTGTTGAATCCGATCGCCGACGCTGGATTGGATCAAGAGATCTGCTCGCCCGGTTCATCGGTCAACTTATCAGGAAGCAATGTGATCTTCCCTGCAACAGGTGTTTGGACGTTGATCAGTGGTATCGGTACTATTTCGAACCCGACCTCTCAGAACTCATCGGTAACCGGACTGCCTGTAGGTGTGCATACGTTCCGATGGACCGTCTCCAATGGACCATGTGCCAACAGCCTTACGACCGATGATGTGCAGATCTTCGTATACGACGAGAATAATCCGATCGCTGATGCCGGCCCGGACCAAGAACTTTGCACGCCAACAACTGCAATAACGTTGGCAGGTAGTTCGTTGATCTTCCCAGCAACTGGCGAATGGACCGTTTCGGGCGGAACAGGTGTGTTCGGCGATGCGAATGATCCCAACACAACGGTAACTGGATTAACGGTTGGTGAGAACATTTTCACCTGGACCGTTTCCAACGGACCATGCGCGAACGGTACTACAACGGATGACGTAAGTATCTTCCTCTTCAACCAGAATAATCCGGCAGCGAATGCAGGTGCTGATCAAGAATTGTGCACCACAACACCGACTACAAGTGTGGTGATGGCCGGTTCTGCTATCATCTTCCCTGCAGTGGGAACGTGGACCTTAGTAAGCGGTAGCGGATTCTTCACGAATGCGAACGACCCTGCAGCAACAGCTAACGGATTGACTGTTGGTGAGAATATTTTCGCTTGGACCGTGGATAATGGACCATGCTTGCTAAGCCCATCTTCCGATACCGTGAGCATATTCGTATTCGATCAGAACAACCCGATCGCAGATGCTGGTGCTGATCAGAGCCTATGCACGCCGAATACGATCGCCGATATGGCCGGCAGTACGGTGGTCTTCCCAGCTTCTGGTCAATGGACCTTGGTAAGTGGTGACGGTACCATCACCGATCCGACCTCGCCTACAACGACGATCACTGATCTGGGCATTGGAGTGAACGTGTTCGCATGGACCGTGGATAATGGACCATGCACCAACGGCATCACATCCAGTCAGGTGAGTATTTCATTGTACGATGATGATGGCCTGTTGTCCGACGCAGGTCCTGATCAGTCCTTCTGTTTACCAACTACCAGTTCAACATTCGCTGGAAGTGCGGTAACCATCCCTGCCATCGGTACATGGTCACTTCTGAACGGTGCTGGTGATATTGACGACGTCAATGATCCAAACAGTGCGGTAACCAATTTGGCTGTTGGCGAGAACATATTCCAGTGGAGTATTTCCAATGGTCCATGCGTTAATGGACAAGGTGCAGCCACCATGAGCATCTTCATTTTTAATGATCAGAACCCGATCGCAAATGCCGGCCCTGATCAGGAATTGTGTACGGTCGATTCCGCTTCAACAACGCTGTCCGGAAGTAACATCATCTTCCCAGCCGTTGGTACATGGTCCATTGTAAGCGGTTCGGGAACCATCGATAATGTGAACGATCCACTTTCAGGAGTCTATGATCTAGGTGTTGGTGTTACCGTATTGGAATGGACCGTGGACAATGGCCCCTGCTTGCCAGGCGTAACTACGGACCAGATCACGATCTCGATCTACGACGAGAATAACCCTATCGCGAATGCTGGGCCGGATCAGGATCTGTGCACGCCGATCGCAGCAGTGGACTTGAATGGTTCCGCAGTGATCTTCCCGGCTGTTGGGACATGGACGTTGATTGGTGGCGGTGGTACGATAACGGATCCTAACGATCCCGTTACGACCATAACGGGTCTTACACCGGGTATCTACAACGTGGTCTGGACGGTTGATAATGGTCCATGTACTAATGGTATTACCACGGATACATTGCGCATTCGTTTGTACGACGATGCGAACCCCGATGCAGATGCTGGTCCTGATCAGGAGCTTTGTACTGCAGGTGGCCCTACCGTTACCACCAATCTGCAAGGCAGCAACGTGATCTTCCCAGCCGTAGGTACATGGCAAGTTGCGCTTGGACCTCCGTCCATCGTGATCGCAGATATCAATGATCCGAACACATCGGTATCCGGACTTGCGGTAGGTGAGAACATCTTGATCTGGACCGTGGAGAACGGTGTTTGCGCGAATGCGGTCACCACGGATCGAGTTAGCATATTCGTATTCGATCAGAACAATCCGGATGCGGATGCTGGACCTGATCAGCAAGTTTGTACGCCGCTTACCAATGCCTTCATGGCCGGTAGTTCAGTGACGTTCCCAGCAGTTGGAACATGGACCTTGACCAGCGGCACGGGTGTGTTCGCAGACCTCAATGATCCGAATACCAACGTCACAGGTCTTAGCATTGGTTTGAATGAATTTACTTGGACAGTGGACAACGGTGCATGTCTGAATGGTATTACCAGCAGTACTGTTGGAATAACCCTGTTCGATGCACAAGCACCACCAGCGGCAGCAGGGCCGGATCAAGAGTTCTGTTTCCCTGCAGGCGTTGCTAACATTGCCGGTAACCCTCCTGTAGGTGCAGCAATGGGTACATGGACAGTAGTTCAAGGTGGTGGTAATATCGCCGACGTGAATTCACCTTCGACAACCGTTGATAATTTGCCTATCGGTATCAATATCCTCGAATGGTCATTGACCGGCGGCGCATGTATTACTACCCGTGATTCGTTGGAGATCCGCGTTTTCGATCCGAACAACCCGCCAGCAAATGCAGGTATGGATCAGGAACTCTGCGTTCCGCAGGATAGCGTGTTCATGGCAGGTAGCGCATTGACGATCCCTGCGCTTGGTACATGGACCGTGATCGGTGGAAATGGAATACCACAACAACCCGGAGATCCAGCAAGCCTTATTACCAATTTGTCCATTGGCGTGAATACCATCCGTTGGGAAGTATACAATGGCCCTTGCGGTACCACAGCAGATACTATGATCGTGATCCTCTACGACGATACCACGGCCTCAGCAAATGGAGGTCCGGACCTGGAGACCTGTCTCGGTATACCGTTCACGACGATGCAAGGTGAAACACCTCCAGCTCCTGCAGTAGGTATGTGGACACAGATCTCCGGACCTTCAACAGGTACGTTCTCCGATCCAACAGATCCGAATTCACAACTAAGCGATCTGACCGTAGCTGGTACGCATATGTTCGTATGGACTCTTTCATGGGATCCATGTCCGAACAACGGAATACTGACCGATACGGTGACGGTGCTGGTATACGATCCTGCTGCACCTATTGCTGATGCAGGGTTGGATCAAATCTTCTGTAGCCCGGTGGATACAACGTACATGACGGCCTTGCTGCCATGGGAGCCCGGCGTGGGAACATGGACCGTACTTGTTGGTTCTGCAGTAGTTGATTCGATCAACAGCCCAACTTCGCTGATCACGAACCTCGAAGTAGGTATCCACACATTCCTCTGGACCGTTTACAACGGCACATGTGGAACAGGACCACCGACCATTGATACGGTAAGCATCTATGTGTACGATGTGGATGCACCACTTGCCGCAGTTGGAGCCGATCAGGAATTCTGCACACCGACTTCAACTGCGATCCTGCAAGCGAACGATGCAACGTTCCCTGGTGTTGGAACGTGGACATCATCGGATCCATCACTGGTCTTCACCGATCCGAATGATCCGAATACACTTGTTTCAGGTCTTGGAGTTGGTCAATATGATCTGGTCTGGACCATTTTCAACGGACCGTGTGGAACATCCAGTGATAGCGTGAGCATATTCATTTACGATGGTAATGCGGAGCCTGCATATGCAGGATCGGATCAGGACCTATGCACACCGACCACTTCCACCACGCTAGTAGCCAGCGCTCCTATATTCCCAGCTAGTGGAGTATGGACAGTGTTGAGCGGAACGGCTGTAATAGACGTGGATACGGATCCACAAACTGCTGTCAGTGGAATGAGTATCGGAGCAACGGAATTCCTGTGGACCATCGATAACGGACCATGCGGCATAACCGCTGATACAGTCGTTGTTACCATATTCAACGACCAACAAGAACCGGCGAACGCTGGACCCGATCAACAACTTTGCACGCCGACACCAACAGTATCGTTGGCTGGTAATCCAGCTCCGTTCCCTGCAACGGGTCAGTGGACCATTATCAGTGGCGTTGGCACGCTGGACGATCCATCATCTCCAAGTGCTACGCTGGGTGGCTTCGGTGAAGGTGTGATCGTGTTGGAATGGATGATCGACAATGGTCCATGCGCGAACGGCATCACAAGAGATACCGTGGTGGTCGAAGTGTTCGATGGTTCTTCACCAGTGGCAGCAGCTGGACCGGATATGGATCTCTGTTCAACCACGCTGACCGGCCCTATCACCATGTTCGCTAGCAGCCCTACGGGCCTTGCTGTTGGAACATGGAGCGTTCAAGAGGGTAGTGGCACATTCGCTGACGTCAACGATCCGTTCACTGAGGTCACCAACGTTGGAACAGGAGTGAACACGTTCGTCTGGACGGTTGATAATGGTGTATGTGGAATTACTTCGGACCAGATGTTCATCTTCATGTATGATGGAACTATTCTGGATGCGGATGCAGGCCTGAGTGGAACCTTCTGTGATCATGAATTCACAGGAACCAATTTGGAGGCATCACCTGTCAACGATCCGTTGGCTTCTGGACTCTGGACGATACTTGCTGGTAATGCGACGATCTCTGAACCGACCAACTCCGGTACACCGATCAGTGGGCTGGAATTGGGTGCTAACATCTTCCAATGGACAGTAAGCAACGGTGTTTGTGGCACAACATCGGATACGCTCTCCATCCTCTTGGAGGATTGCTTGACGCTCGTGATCCCGGATGCGTTCTCGCCGAACGGAGATGGAACCAACGATGTCTATGTGATCCGGAACCTGGAGTATTACGATGTACGGTCACTACAAGTATTCAACCGTTGGGGCAGTAAGGTGCTCGATAAGAGTCCGTACAACAATGACTGGGATGGTACGAGTCAGTTCGGAGGAGCATTCGGAGAGTTGTTGCCGGAGAGCACCTATTACTACATCCTGGATATTGGAGGTGATAAGGAACCATACACTGGCTATATCTATCTACGCCGATGAGAAACCTCTTTAGCAAACATCACACGCAGATGAGAGCATTCGCTAAACGTTGGATGGGCATGGTCCTCGCACTGGGTTTCAGCACGACGATGTTGGCCCAGCAGGATCCACAGTTCACCCAATATATGTTCAACCTGTTGGCGCTGAATCCTGCCTATGCAGGAAGTGCGGATCGTGTTAGCCTGAAGGCGTTGAGCAGACACCAATGGGTCGGCTTCGAAGGTGCCCCGGTTACGCAAACGCTCACCGTTCACTCACCGTTATGGCGGGAGAGCTTAGGTGTTGGTGGAACCGTGATGCGCGATTCGCACGGCCCGATCACACAATACACGTTCATGGCGGATATCGCCTATCGGATCTTCATGGGCGATGCGAAACTCGCTTTCGGTATCAAAGGAGGATTGAACCTGTTGCAAGGGAAGTACGCGGACCTGAATCCGCTCGACCCTGGTGATCAGGTCTTTCAGCAGAACGTGAATACAAAGCTTGATCCGCAATTCGGGTTCGGGATCATGTACTACAGCGACCGATATTACTTAGGGTTGAGTACACCGAAGATGTTGAGCACGAAGTTCTTTGAGACCGATTCGCTTGAATTCGTTTCAGAGGCTGGGCAACGTCCACACCTTTTCCTTACAGGTGGCTACGTATTCGATCTGGGCTTGTACCACAAGTTCAAACCGACATTCCTGGTGAAGGCCGTTGAAGGCGCTCCCATCAGTTTCGACCTCAGTGCCAATTTCCTATTCTACGAGAAGTTCTGGTTAGGCGCCATGTATCGCCATACCGATGCGATCGGCGCATTGGCCCAATACCACATTACCAAAGATCTCAGCGTAGGGTATGCATATGATTTTCCGCTCTCCGTAATGCGCGATCATAGCGGCGGATCGCATGAGGTGATGCTGAGCTTCGAGCTGGGAAACAAGTTGAAAGGTATTCGATCACCCCGCTATTTCTGATCCATGAACATGGGAACTACATCTTGGATAAAACACGCTACCACTGCCGCGTTGACGCTTCTGCTCTTGCTGAGCACGCCAGTAGCTGAAGCACAGAAGTTGCAACAAAATATTCTGGACGAAGCGACGGAGAAGTTCGACTATTCGAAGGTAGTCGCTATCTATGAGAGTAGAAGGACCAAAGGAACAGCTACGCCCGATGACCTGCGCCAGTTGGCACAGACCTACCAGAAATTGGAGAAACACGCAGAGGCGGAATCCATCTATACGGAGCTGATGGCCACTGGTAAAGAATTGCCGAAGGACATGTTGGCCTATGCACATCAGCTCAGGGCCAATGGAAAGTATACGGAAGCGAACGAGTGGTATGGGAATTACGCGGCATTGAACCCGGATGACCGTACAGTGGATGCTTACACGAAGGATCCACATTTGCTTTCAAAGTTAATGAGCGATAGTACGACCAACTCCGTGCGAAAGGTGCCTATCAATTCGCCTCAGGCCGATCTTGGAATGAGCGTAATGGGTGAACTATTGCTTTTCTCCAGTGCACGCGGTGAGGGTGCGGGAGGTAAACGCACCTACGGTTGGGATGATCAGCCCTACCTCAATCTGTATACCGCATTGTTGAAAGGGGAGACCGCCGAGGACCCCATTGTCATGCGCAAGGATATCAATAGCAGGTATCACGATGGTACGGTGAGCTACGATTCCACGCATAAGCGGATGTACTTCACCCGAGACAATGTGCACTATGGTTCCGTTGGGAAAAGCGATGACGGTTACCTGAACTTAGGCATCTATTTCGTTGATGTTGTTACCGGTGAATTCGGACAACAGGAATGGGATGCGCTTATTCCGTTCGATCACAATGATAAGAACGCTAACTACGGGCACCCGTGTGTTTCTCCCGATGGTGCACAGATCTTTTTTGTAAGTGACCGGCCGGGCGGACAAGGCGGAACCGATATCTGGGTGAGCCAGAATCAAGGAGACCAATGGGGTGCACCCGTGAACATGGGGCCGTTGGTGAATACTGCTGGGAATGAAATGTACCCGTTCCTTACTGGAGATAGCACGTTGTTCTTTGCTAGTACAGGGCAGCCTGGTCTTGGTGGCTTGGATATCTTCTCTACGCGCTTGACTCCGGCAGGACCGTTGCGTTTGCGTAATTTGGGTTACCCGATCAACACACGATACAATGATCACAGCTTGATCTTGATCAATGATACGGCAGGGTTCTTCGCAAGCGATAGACCTGGTGGCGAAGGAAGCGATGATATCTATGGATGTACTGTAAGGCCTGAGACCATGATCATCGCTGGTATCGTGATCGACAAGGACTCACGTGAACCGATCGATGGCGCTGATCTCGTCCTTAAGAATACCAACGGAGATACAGTGGTGATACGCGAGATCGAACTCGAGGATGGAGGAAAGTTCCGGATCAAAGCGGATTACCTGGAGCAATACATCCTCTCGGTATCCCGCAATGGTTATCTGCCCGTAGATCTTCCGATCAACACAACGACGGATGATATCGCTAACCTGATCGTGGAATTGGAGAAGTACGAATTTGCTGTTGAAGGGGTTATTACGAGTGCTGAGACCGGAGAGGCAATCCCGGGTGCGACCGTTGTACTTACCGATGGTAACGATGAACATATCAAGACCGAGACCACCGATGCAGCCGGTAAGTACTACTTTACATTGAAGCCGGAAAGTGACTACCGGATCCGTGTAGGCAAGGAAGGTTACTTCAAGCAGAGCGGAGCGCTGAGCACGAAGGGGAAGTCCAGCCAGGTCTTCAAGAAGGATTTCGCGCTTGTGAAGCTGGCCGTGAATGCCGTGATCCGCTTGGATAACATCTTCTACGACCTTGCCAAATGGAATATCCGCCCGGATGCCGCCATTGAGCTTGATAAGCTTGTGGAAACGCTGAAGGAGAATCCTACTGTGAAGATCGAGCTGAGCGCACACACGGATTGTCGCGGTAAGGATGCGTACAACCTTTCGCTTTCCGAGAAACGGGCGAAGAGTGCCGTGGATTATATCCTCAAAAAAGGTATTCCGAAGGAAAGCATCACCAGCAAAGGATACGGTGAAACAATGCCAAGTGAGAATTGCGATTGCACAAAGTGCACAGAAGATGAACATCAGCGCAATCGCCGAACCGAATTCAAAGTCCTGTCGTTGTAGTTAAGGATAGGGACCAAGGGGAGAGCAGGGTGTCTTAGGGCACCCTGTTCTTTTGGTACCAACTGCTACTTTTTCGTCAACTCCTTCTTCGCACGTTCCGAATAGAATCCGTTCTGCTCAGCGATACGGATCATTGCCGCTTTCGCTTCTTCTGCATCACCGGTATGGTCCAAGGTTAATGCGAGGTACCAATCCGCTTCCTCATCGAATACGGTGATGGAGTGTGTTGCTGCTGCGGAGAGCAAACGTTTTGCGCGTTGGTATGATCCCAGGTTGTAACAGCATAGCCCGGAATAGAATAACACATTCACATCGTTCGGATATTGGTCCAACGCGCGCTGGAGGTCCTGTAAACAACCCTTGTGGTCGTTGTGTGCGAACTTGTACATGGCGGTCTCCATGTACGGCGTGTAGGGCATTATGCGCTGGTTCCGATGTGCTGCATTCATTGCATCCTTGTCGCTGAAACTAGCATCAACGCCTTGCTCAGAGATCGCAAGCATCGCTGCATGTGCATAGAGTTCTTTGGGGTCCACCAACTTCAGGTCGTGGAGATACATCAGTTGCAACGACGATCTCTTGGCATGCACGGGTTCAGGTTTGACTGCAATGCGATCCAGTTTCAGGACGGGATCAACGGCGACTATGCTATCCAAAAGGATCGGTTCGCGTACATCCGCAACATGTTCCATGGCCTTCGTGTGCAGGTCATTCTTCTGATGCCCGATCTGCAAGGTCTCTGCCAGTTGCACCAAGGCTTCGATCTCTTCGGGTTCCAAAGGTTTCAATTCCGCGTGCAGTTCGGGTTCCGTCAGTACCAATGTGTTTTCCGTTGATGGAATTGCCGCGATCTCCACTTCATTCTGTCCCGTCACCTCGGGTGATCCCGAGAAGGCAAGTACGCTTGTCGTGATCACGACCACTGTTGTGGCGACCACCCAGATGGATCCTGTTGTTTGCGGAGGCAATGACGGTGGCGTAAGTTGATCCAATGCCACGAATGCACCGGATCCATGCAGGCCTTCTACTGCATCGCGCAGGAACGGATCATGTTCCAGATGCACTTCAATGGCATGTTGTTCACTCGGCGAAAGTTTGCCTTCCATGTATGCTTGCAACTCCGTGCGTGTGGGTGACCCTGTCGTAGCAAAGGGATGGATGTTGGGCTTATCGGACATTGGAGCGGGTATTGGTTACGCCGGAGCGTTCTAGTATCAAGCGCAGGTTCCGCCGACCGTTCTGGAGATGGCTGCGGACCTGCTGTATATCCTGTTGTGTTCGTTCTGCGACCTGCTGATAGCTCTGCTTTTTCAAATAGAAGAGCTCAATGCAAATGCGTTGTTCATCCTTCAATTCCGAGATAGCGCTCTCCAGTCGTTGCAAGGTGCTCTCATGAAGGATCGCGTCCTCGTGATCAATGTCATCGGTTCCATTCCACGTTTGGTTCGGGAATGTCGTAGTAGTGTCCTGCTTGCGCAATAGCATCAAACAGTTGTTGCGCATGACGGTGTGCAACCACGGACGAAAACGCTGTATCTCTTGTTTCGTAACAAGCGATCCCAATGTCGCGAACAGCTCTACAACAAGATCCTTGGATCGCTCGGTGTTCTTCAGGTATTTCATTCCTACTCCGAAAAGAAGGTGCGCATACCGGTCCCATAGAATACCCAACGCAGGTTGGTGGCCCTGCCTCAGCAAAGCCACCAACTCTTCATCACTCGAAGGGTCCGTATCGGTCCTGCGCAACAACGTCATTCAATGATGTTCTCACTATTGGTCAAGGTTTCACGTTCGGCTTCAACATTACGCCGTGCCCATTCTTCCTGGTAGGACTTGGTGTCGATCACCACCACGCCTCCTGTTACATCACCATAACGTGCAGGTAAGGCGCCAGTGTATACACTTATGCTGCGTATTCCGAAAGATGGCACCCCACTCAATTTTCCAGTGACCTTCACACCGTCAACAAAGTACACCATGGAGCCTGGGCGTGATCCGCGGAAGATCAAGCTTTCGCCATCGCGCGACTTGGTTACTCCCGGAAAGTTCTTTTCGATCATATCGGTTGGGTTCTTTCTGTTCGGGTCATGTTCGAATTCTGGTGCGAGCAAGGTATTCACCGTAGGGTTATCCATATCGATCAAAGGCCGTTCGAATCTGCGATGAACGATAACGAGGTCCGGAAGTTGATTCCCTTCCAGCGTTACTTCACCAATGCGTGTGATGTTATCGCCGAGTACCTCGATGCTCCCCAATTCAAAGGTGTTGAAACCGGTAAAAGAGAAGCGGAGCGTATAGGTGCCGGGCTCTAACGGCTTCAGTTTGAAGCGCCCGTCGATGTCCGTTTCCGTTCCAGGTCCGCTGCCGCTGGGCCAAGTGGTCACACTCGCAAAGGCCACGCCTTCACGCGTCTTGGAATCTACGACGCGCCCGTGGATCTCGCCAAAGTTCTGGGCTGTTGTAGGTGCAAATGGAATTGCTCCAAGGAGTGCACTCAGTAGGATGTTCTTTCGCATTTTCGATCGCTTTGACCATAAGATGCAAAGACGGTGTGGAATGCATAAAAGAATTGAAGTCCGCTACAACTCCTCCGCCACGACCTCTCTTACTCCTGGCACTTCGTGTTTCAGCAAGTTCTCAATGCCTTGCTTCAACGTTACCATGCTGCTTGGGCAACCGCTGCATGATCCGCGCAAACTCACGGTAACTATCCCATCCTCAAAGGAACGGAATGCGATATGGCCACCATCACCTTCCACTGCCGGACGGATGTACTCTTCCAGGATCTTGATGATCTGTTCGTCCTCCGGACCCTTTGCCGGTGCATGCGTACTCGCACGTTCGTTCGCGTCGGCCAAGGCTTGCGCAGGGGCATCGCTCAACACTACGCGGCCATCGTCCTTCAGGTAATCCTGGATGTATTCGCGCAATTCCAGTTGCACCAGATCCCAGCTCACGGAGTTGTTCTTGGTTACGGTGATGAAGTTTCCCGAGATGAAAATTCCCGTCACGAAAGGCAGGTTGAAGACATGTGCTGCAAACGGAGAAACCGCTTCGGCTTCCGCTGGTGTGCGGAATTCCAATAAACGACTATCCGGTACCAAAGCCACATTGCTCACGAATCGCATCGTCGCTGGATTCGGGGTCATTTCGGCATAAACGGATACGGGCGGTTTGGTGGCTGCTTCAGGCATTTTGGACTGGTCTTATTGAATGGCACAAAGATAGTGGGTATGGATGAGGGGCTTTGAATGTGTGTGTGGTAGAAGAGATGGAACGCTGATAACACTGAAAGAGATGATAACCGCAGATAAGGGTAGTTGCGGGGATGGTCTTTCCGTTGCGTCATCTATTACTTAGACACGGGATCCCGGAATGACGGCTCGGAACAACCAACTTTTCATAACGATGGAACCCAAAATACCGATCACCGTATATTTGCCGGACGAAATGAACCAGTGCATTAGACAGAACAAATGGAGCGCAGCGCTTTTGGCGGTGCTCTTATTGTTCGTTACAAGCGGGTTCGCGTTGTCGCGGATGACCTGCCTAAGCGCTGGACACTCCGTGGTGAGCGTTGGTCTGGCCGATGATTGCTGCCCGGATGATGCGCCTTCCGCTATTCCAGTAGTGAAAGCAACATGTTGTGCTATCACACAAGCTGTTGGATACACTGACCCATTCACACAACATGTGGAATTGGCATTGGACCTCACTGCTACGGTCGTTGATCAAGAACCTGTGCGCATTGCACTTTTCCAGCCGACCCGCGTGTTACCACGTGGAGAAGCTATACCGCCGCCCTTACTCTTGAGTGTGCGCTTGGCTGCAAACGGCAGCTTCCTTATTTAGATCGTTCTTCTTGGTTCCACCTGCTGCATTCGTGTGGCACGTCCGTTTTTTCCGCTTTGGCGGATCCGAACTTTGAAATGAACGATCATGTTTCACTACGAACGAATAGGATTATTACTCGTGCCGCTGCTCTTCGGGAGCTTGTTGGCACACGCACAACCGACCGTCACAGGTCAAGTACTTGGTGAAAGCCTCTCGGGTACGGAACGCATTCCCGGCGCTTCCGTTGGTTGGCTAGGAACAACGGTTTCCGCTGTTACGGATGTTGATGGAATGTTTGCCATCGCACAACCTGATGCGTGGCCTGCCAAACTGGTGGTCGCAGCCGTTGGGTTCCGGAATGATACCCTCAACTTCGATGTAACACCGACTAAAGCATTGCGCGTTGCGCTGGGAGCTGTGCAGGAATTGAAAAGCGCAGAGGTGGTGGAACGCGTGAGTGGTACGCAACTCAATTCGCGCACAACGATCAATCTGGAGACCATCGGACAGAAGGAATTGAAGCGCGCTGCGTGTTGCGACCTCAGCGAAAGCTTTGAGACGAACGCAACCATCGATGTGAATTACGCCGATGCCGTATCCGGAACGAAGACGATCCGCATGCTCGGTCTGGATGGGAGGTACGCACAGATCAGCATGGAGAACCTGCCGTTCATCCGTGGCTTGTCATCGAACTACGGGCTTACACTGCTGCCCGGTACGTGGATCCAGGATATCAACCTGAGCAAAGGGATCGGCACCGCTGTGAATGGTCCCAATGCCATGACAGGCCAGATCGATCTTTGCCTCCGCGATCCTGCTGCTGAAGGTCCGCTCTTCATCAACCTCTACGGCAACTCACAGGGAAGGGCCGAGGCGAATGTGCATACGGCACAATCCACCGGGAAGAACAGCGACAATATCCTGATGCTCCACGGTAACCTGTTCCAACAGGACATGGATCAGAATGCGGATGGGTTCCTGGATTCGCCACGATCAAAACGGATCAATGTCATGGACCGCTGGCTCTACCGTACAGAGCGACGCACCATTCAGTTGGGTGCTCGGTATGTGTATGACGAACGGATCGGCGGAGTTACAACACGCACTGCGGATACACTCAGCGATGTGTTGGTACACGCGCCGTACAACGTGAACATCCGCAATGAAATGATCGATGTGTTCGGTAAGCACGGGATCGTGTTCAAGAACGATCCTTCGAAGAGCATCGGGTTCCTGTTCACTGCACGCAAACATGATGTGGGTTCACTCTTCGGCGAACGCAATTATACCGGTACGCAGGAAAGCTTGTATGCGAGTGCGGTGTATCAAATGTTGCTCGGTACAGGAACGGATCAATTGAAAGCAGGCGTTACGTTCCAGTTCGATGATTATTCTGAGGCTTTTCGTCCGAACATGACCGCTGCTGATAGCACCTTCGGACGTACGGAGCGCATGCCTGGTGTGTTCGCAGAGTACACACGCAAACGTGAGAAATTGGCATTGGTCGCTGGCATTCGAGCTGATGCGAATTCAGTTTACGGCAATACAGTAAGCCCGCGGGTGCATGCGAAGTACGACTTCGGACCACTTACCAACTTGCGCTTTTCCTTGGGCCATGCGTTCAGAACAGCGAACCCGTTGATCGAGAATTCAAGTGTGCTGGCCAGTTCACGTACGGTGGTGATCGAAGGTCCGTTGGGAATGGAACGGTCGTGGAACTTCGGTGCTTCGTTCCTGCACAAGTTCAAAATGCTCGATCGCAAGTGGGTATTCGGTGTGGATCTTTACCGCACGGAATTCGTGGAACAATTGGTCACGGATCTGGATCGCAGTCCGCAGACCATTGCGTTCTACATGCTCGATGGACCATCGTACGCGAACAGTTTGCTCACCGATATCCAAGTTGAACTCGGCCGTCGGTTCGATTTCAAAGTGAGCTACCGGTATTACGATGTGCGAACGACATACGATGGCGTAATGCGTCAACGTCCTTTCACACCGAGCCATCGCGGCCTCATCGATCTGGCCTATTCCGACCTGAAGGATAAGTGGCGTTTCGATATCACTCTGAACCTTTTCGGCGAAGGACGAATTCCGAACACCGCTTCCAATCCTGCAGAATATCGGTTCGCGGAACGCTCCCCGGCATACACCACGATGCATGCGCAGATCTCCAGAACTGTAGGTACATGGGAGTTCTACATCGGTGGGGAGAATCTTACAAGTACACTTCAGAACCAACAGATCATTGCTGCCAATGATCCGTATGGCCCATATTTTGACGCGTCCCTGATCTGGGGGCCAACGAACAAGGCCATGCTCTACGGCGGACTTCGTTTCAACATTGCTAAAAAACCCAAGAACCAAACACAGATTACTCCATGAAAAAGCTGATCATCCTATTCCTCGCACTGCTTACGGTAAACAGCTATGCACAGGATACCAAGAAGAAGAAGACCGAACAACTCGTGATCAAGACCACCACGGTATGCGACATGTGCAAGGAGACCATCGAAAAGAACATGATCTACGAGAAAGGCGTGAAAAAAGTGGTCGTCGATCTGGAAGCAAGTGCAGTCAACGTGGAATACGATCCGCGCAAGAACACGCCGGAGGATCTGCGCACCGCACTGATCGATCTCGGTTACGGAGCGGACGGCGTACCCGGCAGTGAAAAGGCATTTGCCAAACTTCCCGAGTGCTGCCAGAAAGAAGGCTGCGGAAAAGTTGCACCTGAAAGGAATGAAAAATGAAAAATGTAGAATGAAGAATTTAGATTGCTCGCGTCCTGCAATAATCCACTAAATTCAGGTTCTGCGTTCAGCCCTTTTTTCAGCGTTATCTGCGTTCCATTCGTTTCCCGCCATGTCAATCATCAGATCCGTTCGCGGCTTCACTCCCTCCTTCGGAGCCGATATCTTCCTCGCTGAAACAGCTGTCGTTATCGGCGACACCATCATGGGCGATCATTGCAGTGTGTGGTACAATGCCGTGGTACGTGGCGATGTGCATTCGATCCGCATCGGTGATCGCGTGAACATTCAGGATGGCGCCGTGTTGCATGCCACGTATGAACGCACTGGTCTCACTATTGGTAACGATGTCAGCATCGGGCACAATGCGATCGTTCACGGTTGCACCATACATGACAAAGTGCTTGTGGGTATGGGAGCGATCATCATGGACAATGCCGTGATCGGTGAAGGATCTGTCATAGCCGCAGGGGCAGTGGTGTTGCAGAACACGATCGTTGAACCCGGTTCCTTAATGGCTGGTGTCCCCGCTAAACGCATCCGCACGGTGGGTGAAGATCTCAGCAAGAACGAGATCGAACGCATCGCGAATAATTACAGGATGTATGCGGAGTGGTTCAAGAACCCTTCGGGAATGGAGAATGGAGAATGAAGAATATAGACTGAAGTTCCGGGCCGTGGCCAATATGATGATCTAGAACTGCTCGCCTACTTGCTCGAAGAAATGACGCCAGCTTTAGAGGTCTGATTTATGCCCTTGAAACCTGCACTTCATCCTCATCATCGTTCTCTTCATTCTCCTCACCTCGGTCCTTCAACGTAAAGCGTAGGAAAACGAACCCTGCAACGCCCGCAATGCTCGAAGCGATGATGATCGAGATCTTCGATCCATTGATCAGGTCATTATCCTGATACGCCAATAGCGTTATGAATATGGACATGGTGAACCCGATGCCGCTCAAAAGTCCCGCGCCAAGAATGTTCGACCACCTCAGGTTTTTGGGTAAGGAACACAACCCTATTGCAGCGCCGAGGAACGTAAGCAGGAAGATGCCCACCGGTTTGCCGATCACTAGACCAGTTATGATGCCGATGCTATAAGGCTCACCAAGGCCGCTGTACCAATCAGGAGCTATGAGTATGGCCGTGTTCGCCAAGGCAAAAAGCGGCAAGATCACGAACGCTACAGGCTTATGCAGCACATGCTGCAGTACATAGGAAGAAGACGTTTCGTCACCTTTGCCGAACGGGATCACGAATGCCAACAACACACCCGTGATGGTGGCATGCACACCGGAATTGTACATGAAGTACCACATGAACACCCCGCCTACTAAATAAGGGATCAGGTTCTGTACCTTCAACCGGTTCAGTGCACCCAATGCGGCGAAAATGGATAGCGCGATCATCAGATCCCCGAACACCAATGCTTTCGTGTAGAAGATCGCGATCACGATGATCGCCACCAGATCATCGATCACCGCCAAGGCCGTTAGAAATACCTTCAGTGACGTGGGAACTCTACTTCCCAATAACGACAAAATTCCGATGGCGAAGGCGATATCCGTAGCCATAGGGATCCCCGCACCCGAACTGGTTTCCGTGCCGAAGTTGAAGGCCAGAAAGATCAATGCGGGCAGAACGAATCCACCGATCGCACCAATGATCGGTAGCGAAGCATTCTTGATCTTGGATAGTTCACCGATGTAGACCTCTCGTTCCAGCTCCAGACCGATCAACAAAAAGAAGATCGCCATCAACGCATCGTTGATCCAATGTGCCACCGAGTGGCCATTGATGTCGAATTGCCAAAGCGCTATATAACTGGCACCCACCGTAGAATTGGCAAGCACAAGAGAAAGAATGGTAGCGATCAATAATACAATGCCACCGGCTTTCTCGCTTTCGTAGAACTCCTTGAATAGTTTGGTAAGCTTCATTATTCTTTTTCCTTGGGCGTGGCGGCCAACGTGCGTAGAAGGAATTGCGGCAGGTTGCTTTCGGATCGAACGAGCGGATCAAAGCGGTACACCGTGCCGTTCAGAAGCGTGCAAAGCTAGCAGATACCGGATGTTCGAGTGGTAGTGTATCTGCGCTGAGGTATTTATTGAATGGCACAGACCCAGTGACCCCGTAGAATGGTCTCTTCGGTAATGTCATATGGAATGCAGAATCAGCTTGGTTGAAGGGATCATATGCCTGTCGACGGTCGATCACCTAATATTGATGTGTCAAACACAGCCATCATGCAGCGTCGTCGGTTCGTTCTAAGCGTGTTCGTCACGACCGTGCTTGCCACGCTTTCCAATGCGTCCAACCTGATCACCATGCCCATCAAGAACGGCTTCATTACGCATTCCGGCGAAGCCCGCAACGGCAAGCACCTTACCATGAAAGGTGTTACGGCCAATACGCTGGACATGAAGATCGGCAGTGCGGATACCGATGGTGGGTTGGCCGTGTTCGAACAGATCGGTAAGAGCCCGAATGGTGGTCCACCGCTGCACATCCATGCCGACCAGGACGAATACTTCCATGTGTTGGAAGGGAAGTACCGCTTCCAAGTGGGCGAACAACACTTTCCTGCCAGCATTGGTGATACCATTTTCCTTCCGCGTGGTGTGCCGCACGCATTCATTCAATTGACCGATCATGCACGGATGTTGGTCACCTACCAACCGGCTGGTGATATGGAAGCATTTTTCCAAGAGACCGCACAATGGACCTTGCCACCGAGCAAGGAAGAAGTGGCCCGCGTGTTCCGCGCACATGGCATGGAAGTGGTGGGGCCGCCGTTGCAGGTGGAGTAGTCCAACAGTTCTTGAGTAGCATCCTCCACGCGGACCTGTTCACTTTCCGTCAGGAATTCAGGAACAAAACCAACCGTTGGGGTGTTATGCTCCTATACCCTCTACCCCAACCGGACAATGAAGATCGTGTACATCGTATTGGCCATACTGCTTGTGCTGTTTGCCATCTCCCAGCTCTGGGCGCAAAGCCAAGTGAAGGGAATTGAGGTATACCCCTACCGCGTGGACAAGGCCTATGACGGGATTGAAGTGCGCAGATACGAGCGTGCCAACTTCATCTATGTAACGATGGATGCTAAGACCTATGCGGAAAGTTCCAGTGAAGGGTTCCGGATGCTCGCAGGTTACATTTTCGGAGGGAACGCACGCGAGCAGAAGTTCGCGATGACCTCACCGGTGGTGATGGAAATGGACAGCAACGTGACCATGAAATTCCTGGTACCTGCCCAATACACACTTGATGAATTGCCCACACCCACCAACGCGCAGGTACGTTTCACAACAGAGAGCGAACGCACCGTTGCTGCGATCACATTCGGTGGTTCTGCCAATGATGAAAAGATCCAGCAATACAAGAACGAACTGTTCCAACGCCTCACCGAGGAAGGAATCAGCCATTCCGGTCAGTGGAGCTTCTTGGGTTACGACCCTCCCTTCAAACTGTTCGGTAGAAGGAATGAAGTGGTGGTTGATGTGCAGCTTTAATCTATCAGTGCGTGTCGGACGAAGGATCGCCTAATGGTGACATACAGAACCAATTTCTGGCGACTATCGGAGACCGTGCGATGGTTTCCTATGGCCTTGTCTCATTCATTTGCTTTGCTACCTGAAGTTGAACGTGGCAATGTTCGAGGTCGGGTAAGGGTTGAATACGTTGAAAGAATACGGTAGCGAGTAATATTGCAATGCCTGACCTGTGGCCTTTGGTTTGCACTTATGATCGAACATTGAACTTATCTGATGGAGCTTAATATAGCAGTGGTACAAATGAACATCGCACCGAGCGATCCGTTGAAGAACATGGAGCGGATGGAAGAGTTCGTTGCGAAAGCAAAGAAGAAAGGCGCGAACCTTATCGTGTTTCCTGAAGATGCCATTTGTGGCCCATTGACCGGGCAAACCGCTTTCGTGCAACATGCTCCGGCCTACATGGAACGCATGCAGGGGTTGGCCGCCACGTATGCGATCGATCTAGTGCCTGGCACATGGACCGTTCAAGAGCACGGTGCATTGTATAACCAAGCCTGTTACCTGAATTCCGATGGCACCGTTGCAGGGGTCTATCGTAAAGTGAATTTATGGGAGACCGAGAAGATCGCAATAACGCCGGGTACACTTGCCTCGGTGTTCCCAACCCGATTCGGTAACGTCGGTCTAATTGTGTGTTGGGATATTGCATTCCCACAACTCTTTGCAGCGATGAATGCACAAGGTGCTCAGCTGGTGATCTCGCCAACCTATTGGTCATTCCCGGAGGGTACCACAAAAGATGCTGAAGCAATGAAGGAAGAGATCCATTTGATCGACTCGCTTTGCACCACCAGAGCGTTCGAGAACAACATCGTATTCGTATACTGCAACGCAGCTGGGGTTTTGGAAGCAGGCGGAACCAGAAGTGTATTGTCCGGTCGTTCCCAAATTACGCACCCCGCTGATAAGATCCTTGATCTATGTGAAGGCAATAAGGAGAAAATGATCATTACCAAAGTTCAGTTGCCATGATCATGGACAACCATTTTTTGAAATGAGCTGACACGAAATGTCGAAGACCGACATGAATCAACATGCCGGTCCTCTAAGGGTAGTCCACCACCTAACCTACCATTGCTGGTGTGTTCTTTTCTTTGATCTTATTGATGTTCTCTGGCTTGCGTTTACTGGACTTCTTCTTCGGATTGGCGCGCTTCTTCACCTCTTTCTTCGCTTTCTTCTTCCCGAGTGCGCCGAGCGGAGCCGAGGTGCTATTCTTCGTTCCTTCTTTCTCACCTGCACGGTTCAATGCAGGATCTGCTAACTGACTCAGCTTTTCGTCAGCGCCATGTTCTTCCTTCAATGTTTGCTTGAGCAGATCGGCTGCTTTGGAAAGACCTAGTTCTTCCGCGTAGGTGACAAGACATCCATAGCTGGCCATCTCATAATGTTCCACCTTTTGCGCAGCACATACCAAAGCGGCATCCAATGCTGGATCGTCCTTGAACTCATCCATCAGTTCTTTTGCCTCTTTGAGCAATCCTTCGATCGCTTCACACTTCTTTCCCTTTACAGGTAAGTCCAAGTGCTTAAAGACTTTCTCCAGACGGTCGATCTGTACTTGTGTTTCCTTGTGATGACTTTCGAACGCCTTCGACAATTTGCCATCCTGCGCCTCTTTCGTCATGGTCTTTAGAGCCGATGCTATTTTCTTTTCTGCGTAATAGATATCAGCCAATAGATCTTCGAATAGTTTACGTAGACCGGTCGGTTTATTTTTGCTTGCCATTGTTGTTGTGGATTTGGTTGAACAATTGACATCCAACTCCTATACCGTTCAATGCCACACGCAGTGCACGTACATGGAAGTGTTGAAATTTTGGAGGATAATGAACGCACAGCAACCGCAGTGGATCACACCGTGGTGTGCGATTGTTGCACATTGCGGATATAGATCGGGTAATTTCTTCAACGGCCCAATAATGCTTTACTAGGAAGTTCCGTTAGCAACCTTTCTGTTTGCCTCCTTCCGATCCTGCGCGTCGGGCTTCGGCGGTGTGTTGCCATTGTCCGCTCCCGGAGCCAAGACAAGTTGAATGAAGATCGGGAAATGATCGGAACCGATAGGGCCGGCGCGATGGAGCTTCAGTAACCGAAGATCGGTACTGTGGAATACATGGTCCAATGGACAACGAAGGAGCATGTATTGAGCTGGGAACGTATTGAAGAAGCCCCGACCCATGCGGGGGTCCAATAGTCTGCTGATGCGTTGGAATAGCCGCGATGTATGCGACCAGGCCACGTCATTCAGATCTCCTGCAACGATCACTGCACCGTTCAATTGCTCTACTTCTTTGGCCACGACGATCAGCTCAGCATCCCGTTCTATGGACGTCTCATTCTCTTTTGGTGCTGGCGGCCTTGGGTGTAAGCCATAAAAGGTGAAACGCTCACCAGAAGGTAATTCCACTTCCGTACGTACCGAGGGCACATCGTCCTCGATCAAATACCGGATCTCCCCATCATGAAGCGGCAGCCGTGAATAGAGGTGCATGCCATATAAATTATCCTTCGGGCATCTCAAGGTATAGGGTCGGTCTTTCTCAAGGACGGAAAGGGATTTTTCCCAGTGCTTATCCGTTTCCAAGGTGAGTACCATGTCAGGGTCCTCCTGCTCGATCAACGCCAAGAGTTCGTGGTGTGCCGAATTGGTCATCAGCACGTTCGCACTCATGATGGAAACCACGGATCGCCCATTGCCCGCAATTCCATCCTGCGCGCGTTTCTTACCGAATACGGTATAAGGTAGCATACGGCTTAATTGAAAGAGGAACGCGATGACCGTAATACCCGCGATGATCCATTGCACGGTGGTCAATGCAGTGTAATAAGCGAGCATTCCAGTAATAGCAACGGTGGCAAGTACTAAGATCTGCAACCTTGGAAAGTCGAACATCCGGATCAACCAGTGTTCATAGCGCAAGAAGGGAAGCAACGTAAAAACGATACACCCCACCGCGAGGACCTCAAATGCAATGCGCATTGCTTAACGTATGGATCATAAAAGGATGCGGCATACTATGCCTTAAACGTGGTCAATAGGTCCGCTAAATTAGGAGTGGTTTCCCGGAACAAAGCAGGGCTGTTGATGATACCACGCCAAGTCGGCAGATATGTAGTATCAGTTCAGTCGCTCCTTCGTTGTCTTGTTCAGTAAATGATCTTGGGGTTTCTCGTAGCTCTAACAACCGCTACTTCGCGAACATCGCGCGGATCCCTCTACCATATGGCTTGCCGGGATCGGGCTTATCGTTCCGAAGTCCTTCGCATTTAGGATGTGGAACTGCTCGAGGACCTATTGCATTCACAAGTTTTCACGATCATTTCATGAAATAGTTACAAATGTAACAGTTTCATTCCGAACTTTGTACCCGTGAACGGAACGCACATACCCTTGGGCCATTGGTTCGCTGTACTAACGCAGCGGTACTACACGCAGCTGCTGCACCGCATGCGAGTGTATGACCTCGATCGCTGGTTCGTTGTGCTGATCGCCATTGCCGAAAGCGATGGACACATGAGCCAACAGGAGATCGCAGAGCAGCTTATGGTCGATAAGGTGACCATGGTGCGGGCGTTGGATCTGCTCAGCTCAAAAGGCTACGTGGAACGGGTGAACTGCCCGGACGACCGCCGCAAGCACCACATCCGCTTGTTGCCCAAGGCCAAGCCGGTGGTGAAGGCCATCAAGAAAGCATACACCGAAGTGAACGATCTTGTCATGGGCCCCATGACCGACAACGCCAGGAATAAATTCATCAAGGACGTTCAGGCAATGCTGGAACGCATGCCCACTGATGGAATGGAACCCGCACCTATGACCTATTCGAAGAAGCTTCCCAAATGAATCGCCGATCATCTCTTTTTCCCTTCTCCTCCCAACACATCGCCACCGCGCTATTCGCATTCGCTGGCACTTTGCTTTTCACAGCCTGTAGTAACGGCGATGAGAACATGGAGAAGGGAGGTGCACGACCACCGATGGCCGTTCAGGTACACGTGCTGAAGCCATCCAACTTGGACAATGCGATCGTGACCACCGGCACATTAATGGCCAATGAAGAAGTGGATCTCGTGAGCGAACTCGCCGGACGGATCACCTCCATCGGCTTTACGGAAGGGGGGAACGTGAAAGCAGGACAAGTGCTGGTGCAGATCAACAATGATGAGCTGCAAGCACAATTGCGCAAAGCGGAAGCGAACCTGAAATTGGCGAAGGATGATAGCGGTCGTAAGGAACAATTGCTCGCGGTGAGCGGCATCAGTCAAGAACAGTTCGATGCAGCAAAGACCCAGAGCGCAGGCTTGCAGGCCGAAGCGGATGAACTGCGCGCACGCATCGCGAAGAGCACCATCCGCGCACCGTTCAATGGGAAAGTAGGACTGCGTTCCGTGAGCGAAGGAGGGTATGTGAGCAGCAACGCCATGATCGCCAAATTGCAACAGGTCGATCCAATAAAGATCGAGTTCGCAGTGCCGGAACGGTATGGTCGGATGATGAAACCCGGTACGGCGATCAGCTTCTCATTGGAAGGAGATACGGCTACGTATGTCGGTAAGGTCTATGCCGTGGATCCGAGTGTGGACCCTACGACGCGCACCGTGAAAGTGCGTGCACGCAGCGACAACAAGGATGGTCATCTTCTCCCTGGATCCTTCGCGAAAGTGGACGTGCGCTTGGATCGGATCAGCGATGCACTCGTTGTTCCTGCTGAAGCATTGATCCCGGATATCCAAGGACAAAAAGTACTCGTGATCAAGAATGGCAAGGCTGCGAGCCTGCGTGTGAAGACCGGCATCCGCAGTGCGAACACTGTGCAATTGACAAGCGGCGCACAGGTCGGTGATTCGGTAATGGTTACGGGAATACTTGCAGTGCGAGAAGGCATGCCCGTTTCTGCGATCTCATCGACATCCATGAACGCAACGGTGGTAACGGACAGTGCAAAATGAACATCGGAACCGTCAGCATCAACCGCCCGGTGCTCGCATCGGTGATCTCGATCATCATCGTGCTGTTCGGCATCATCGGGTTCGGCTACCTAGGCGTGCGCGAATACCCGAGCGTTGATCCGCCGGTGATCACCGTCACTACCAACTACGTGGGTGCGAACGCCGATATCGTGGAGAGCCAGATCACTGAGGTACTCGAAGAGCAGATCAACGGCATCGCCGGCATCCGCAACCTTACAAGTGTGAGTGCCGATGGCCGAAGCACCATCACCGTGGAATTCGAATTGGACGTTGACCTGGAGGCCGCAGCCAACGACGTGCGCGACCGGGTGAGCGGCAGCTTGCGCGATCTGCCTGCGGATGTGGATCCACCCATCGTAGCGAAGAGCGATGCTGACAGCAGTCCTATCGTTGCGATGACCGTACAGAGCGATCAGCGTAATCTGCTTGAACTGACACAGATCGCCAACGATATTTTCAAGGAGCGACTTCAGACCATTCCCGGCGTGAGCAATATCCGCATCTGGGGGGAGAAGAAGTTCAGCATGAAGCTGCAACTGGACCCGGTGAAGATGGCCGGTTTCCAAGTAACACCGATCGATGTGCGCAATGCACTGAACCGCGAGAACGTGGAGCTACCCAGCGGCCGCATCGAAGGATTCAATACCGAACTGAGCATCCGAACTTCCGGACGCCTTACGACAGAAGAAGAGTTCAACGACCTTATCATCCGCGAAGAGGAAGGTCGTGTAGTACGGTTGCGCGACATTGGTCTGGCCGAACTACGCCCGGAGAACGAACGTTCCTTGCTGCGTGGGAATGGTGGCATTCCCCAGGTCGCGATCGCCATTACACCACAGCCCGGCAGCAACTACGTGGCTATTACGGATGAGTTCTACAAGCGTGTGGAAGTGATCAAGAAGGACCTGCCCGAGGATCTGCGTTACAGTGTTGCCATGGACACCACCACAGGTATCCGCGCTGCGATCGTGGAAGTGGAAGAGACTGTACTCATCGCCTTCGGACTGGTTGTGCTCGTGATCTTCGTGTTCCTGCGCGACTGGCGCACTACGCTTATTCCCGTGCTCGCCATACCGATCTCGCTCATCGGTTCCTTCTTCATCATGTGGGCATCGGGCTTCAGTATCAACATCCTTACACTGCTTGCCATCGTGCTCGCAACAGGTATCGTAGTGGATGATGCGATCGTGGTGTTGGAGAACATCTACAGCAAGATCGAAGGCGGCATGGATCCCATGGAGGCCGGTCGCAAAGGCAGTGCGGAGATCACCTTCGCCATCGTGAGTACCACCATCACGCTCGCCGCTGTGTTCCTTCCGATCATCTTCCTCAGCGGTCTCACGGGTCGCTTGTTCCGGGAGTTCGGTGTAGTGGTCGCTGGTGCGGTGATCATCAGCGCAGTGGTCTCACTCACGCTCACACCGATGATGAGCGCGCGCTTCCTGAAGCGCCAGACCAAGCATAGCCGCTTCTTTATAGTTACGGAACGGTTCTTCGAGAACCTGTCCAGCGGTTACGAACGTTCACTCTCAGCCTTCCTCCGCAACCGGTGGTTGGTGTTCCCGATCATTCTCGTCAGCGTTGGTATGGTGGTGATCTCGTTCATCAACATCCCCAGCGAACTGGCCCCGGATGAGGACAAGAGCAGGTTCATGGTGATGAGCACAGCTCCGGAAGGAACCAGCTTCGAACTGATGAACGATTACTTGAGCAACGTGATCGAACTGGTGGATACAATGCCCGAACGGCAGGCACTCATCAGCGTTACAGCTCCCAGCTTCGGCACCGCATCTTCCACCAATACGGGCTTCGTGCGCGTGACATTGGTGCAGCCCGGCGAACGCACGAAGACGCAGGATCAACTCGCCAAGGACATCATGGGCAAGGTGCAGCGCTTCAACATGGCACGCAGCTTCGTGATCCAGGAACCCACCATCGGCGGATCGCGCTTCACGACCCTTCCCGTGCAGTATGTGATACAAGCACCTGATTTCGAAAGTTTGCGAAAAGTCATCCCTACCTTCATGGAAAAGGCCGGTGCCGATCCCATGTTCGAAGTGGTGGATGTGAACCTGAAGTTCAATAAGCCGGAACTCAACGTGGAGATCGATCGCGATCGGGCACGGGCCATGGGTGTGAGCATGCGCGATATCGCGGAAACGCTCCAGCTCTATTTCAGCGGACAGCGTTACGGCTATTTCATCATGCAGGGCAAACAGTACCAGGTGATCGGTCAGGCCACACGTGACAACCGCGCGGCACCGATCGACCTGAGCAGTGCGTACGTCCGCAACGACAAAGGCCAGATGGTGCAGCTGGACAATCTGGTGCGTACCACCGACCGCAGCACGCCGCCACAGCTCTTCCGCTATAACCGTTACGTGAGCGCAACGGTGAGTGCGAAACCGGCCGAGGGCCGCACCATCGGTGACGGCATCGCGGCAATGGACCGCATCGCGGAAGAGGTGCTGGATGACAGCTTCAGCACTGCGTTGGCAGGTGTGAGCAAGGAATTCGCCGAAAGCGGCAACAGCTTGCTGTTCGCACTTCTGCTTGCACTGGTGCTCATCTTCCTGATACTTGCCGCCCAGTTCGAAAGCTGGATCGATCCGCTTGTGGTGATGTTCACCGTTCCGCTCGCCTTTGCCGGTGCGCTGATGACACTCTGGATCGGTGGGCACACGTTCAACATTTTCTCGCAGATCGGTATCATCGTGCTCGTGGGGCTGGTCACCAAGAACGGTATCCTCATCGTGGAATTCGCGAACCAACGCAAAGAGGCCGGTCTCAAGAAAATGGAAGCTGTTATCGACGCTGCTGCCCAGCGTTTCCGGGCGATCATCATGACCAGTTTGGCCACCAGTCTTGGTGCGCTCCCCATTGCGCTGGGACTTGGTGCCGCAGCGAAAAGCCGTGTGCCCATGGGTGTCGCCATCATCGGCGGATTGCTCTTCGCACTGATCCTTACGCTCTATGTGGTGCCTGCACTTTACAGTTACTTGAGCCGTGAGAACAAAAGCACGGATGCGGCAGGAGAGGACACACTGCTTAACGAACACAACGCGAACGCATGAAGTATACGATCGCTCTTTTTCTTGCGCTTTGCACTACGGGCCTTTTCGCCCAGGAAATGCTTACTGCCGATGATGCCGTACGCATCGCTGTGGAACAGAACCACGGTATACGCCTAGCGCGGTTGGATGCGCGCAGCGCGGAATTGTTGAACAACGCAGGACAAGCAGGTATGCTGCCGACCGTGGATGCTGTGGGTTCTTACAGCGTGGACAACAGCAGTACTAAGCAGACCTTCTTCAGTGGCGAAGTGCGCGAGGCGGACAATGCCGATTCCCGTGTGCTCGATGGCGCTGTGCAACTGAATTGGACCGTGTTCGATGGCCTTGCCATGTTCGCCGCGAAGGACCGCTTGGAAGCATTGGAACTGATCGGCCAAACACGTTTGCGGCAGGAGATCGAAGCCACGGTGTACGATGTTCTCGCCGCTTATTATCAGGTGGTGCAACTGCGGAAAGGCATCGCTGTGCAACGCGAAGGTGTTCGCATTTCCGATGAACGGCTGGAGATCGCTCGTGCCGGACAGCGCATCGGAAGTGCCAGTGGTCTTGCCGTGGTGCAAGCGCAACTCGACCAGAGCGCCGACAGTGCTGCCGTGTTGGATCTGCTGGTGCAGGAATCCGCTGCGGTGGCCCGTGTGAATGCATTGATGGGAAATGCTCCAGCAACAGAGCTCGCACTCGGTACGGATATTCCATCCACGCAGCCGATGGAGTTCGGAGAGATCCAACAAGCTGCGCGTAACGCGAACAGTGTACTACAACTCGCACGGCAAGAACGCATCGCGGCGGACTTCAGCGTGAAGCAATTGCGTGGAGCACTACTTCCTCAGGTGGATGTCTTCGGCAACTACGGTTACACGAAGTCCACTTCCGCAGTAGGATTTTTGCAAAGTAACCGAAGCATCGGCCCGGACTATGGCGCACGCATTTACATTCCGCTCTTCAATGGAGCACAGGCCAACAAGGCAATGCAAGTTGCGAAACTGACCCGCGAGCAAGCCGCAATCAGCACCGAACAAGCGGAACTGATGTTGGAGGAAAGTCTGCTCAACGCATGGACGGATCACACCACCGCCAACCAACGTGTTGCGTTGGAGCAAAGCAACCTCAGTGGTGCACGCACACAAACGGACGTGGCGCTGGAGAGCTACCGGCTCGGTGCCATCACCGCAGTGGAATTACGCGAAGTGCAACAAGGCCTCATCACTGCGGAACAACGCTTGCTTGCCGCACAATACGAAGCCAAGCTTGCCGAACTGCAGTTGAAGTGGTTGGCTGGGGAGTTGCCGTAGGCTTCTCGGCATATATTTCATTCTTCGGTTCTCCATGCGTTGAATGCGCTACCGATTTTCGCGAGTTGCTGGGTTTGTTCTCCTCAACCTTATTTCACTAAGAACATAAACATCTTGCTATTCCCTTCGAATGAACTGGTCTTACGGAGCGAAGTTGAGGGCGAGTGAATGGTAAATGGCCGAAGGTCGTGATCCTATCCATGCGATCTGCATGCATAGTGTGAACATGGATCCCGACCGCTAATTCGGCGAGGCCATCTTCACCTGATCACTTAGCCGGCATCAATGCAGGTTACCGCATGCCCTTCGAGATGAAAGCATGCGGTAACATATCAAATTAGTTCAGCGATCCTATTACTTCACGACTTGCACCGTAAGCCTTCCCTTGGGGGAAGAAATAGCGATAAGGTAAGTGCCGCTTGGGAGTGCTTCGGGTAGTTCAATCCTTTGCTGGTGATAACCGGACGCTTGTTCCTGCCCCTCAATGAACGTGTGAACTGTTCTGCCCTGCATATCGAGTAGATGGATGCTGATCCGCTCGGCATGCTGCAACGTATACTCCAACGTTGCGTGCATTCCAATAGGGTTCGGATAGATCAGGGCATTATCATTGGCGACTGAAAGATCAATAATACCCACGTTGAGCCCAGAGAGATAACGCGCTACTGCAAACGCATAGTCGGTGCCATCGTTCGCGTATCCGGCCACAATGATGTTGCCGTCCGGTTGAAGCGCACTCGAATTGGCCATGTCATCGAAACCGTTAAAGTCGGTGATCACGATACCGACCGAGCCAAGATCTGGATCAGGCGTTCCATCCGCGTTGTATCGGACCAATGCAAAATCGGTACTTGCAGCATTATAGGAAGTCCCTGCCAACAACACTTTCCCGTCCGGCTGCAAGATGACAGAATTGCCCGTATCATCGAATCCGCCCGCGATGTCAGTTGTAATATGGCCGTCCGTTCCGAAATCCGTGTCAGGCGTGCCATCGGTGTTATAGCGGATCAAAACAAAATCACTTGCTGAACCAGAACCGATGCTTCCGGCCAACAGGATCTTCCCGTCCGGCTGGATCACTACTGAATTGCCGTTTCCCTGATCATAACCCAGATCGGTGGTCAATTTTCCATCATCACTAAAGCTGTTGTCCAAGCTGCCATCAACGTTGTATCTGGCCAGTGCGATGTCAAAGGTCGGAGACCAGTGTGAAACGCCCACCGCTACGATCTTCCCGTCCGGCTGAATGGCGACTGATCGAATGCGGGCAAAATTATAACCGAACTCCGTTGTCGATCTACCGTCAACACCGAAGTCGGTATCGAGCGTTCCATCCGGGTTGTAACGTACCAGGGCGAAAACCCCGCTTACAATTTGTGACACATCTTCGTACGCACCCCCTGCAGCTATGATCTTCCCATCCGACTGGATCGCCAGTGATCCGACCTCAGCAGGCCCTCCACTTCCAACGGCAGTTGTCACTTTACCGTCCGTACCAAAACTGGTGTCAAGGGTGCCATCCGGGTTATACCGTGCCAACGCAAAGACGTACGTAGAGCCAATGTAAGCACCTCCGGCCATGATGATCTTTCCATCCGATTGTACCGCTACTGCATATACGGAGGCATTATTCAGTCCCATGTTGGTAGCCACCTTCCCATTGGTCCCAAAATCAGTGTCGAGGCTACCATCAACGTTGTAACCGACCGCACCGAAAGCGAAAAGCGAATTGTTCGTTACTGTTCCGACTACGACCAGCTTTCCGTCCGGCCTAATTGCAACAGATGCTCCTTGAGCATTCATGGATCCAAAATCGGTAGTCACCTTTCCATCTCCATCAAAACTGGCATCCAAGCTACCGGGTTGTGCGAATGTTGTTGGGCCAAGTGCGAGGAACAATGCGCAAAGGGTTGTTGCTGCGTAGTTCATGGTGTGTGGGTTTTGCTTGGGAATATAAAAAGCTTTCGTAAGTAAATTGGTAACAGTTCGGCTCTATGCGCGAGTATGGGCTGCATCGGATGTGTTCATGGGAACATTCGATCTGCTAACGGGTTTTCCTCAATGCCAATATCGTTTAGCGTTATAACAGATATTCGTTCCGGGATCTTCTTTTACAATGATAGCATTTACTGCTGGCTCTTGGTTCGTAACAAAGTACATCTCCATTTCACCCTTGCCCTTCGCTTGAACTTTGCCTCTTGGAGTGAAGGTAAGTCCAGGCTCGCTCTTTACCAACGCATAGGTCGCCTCACTGATGTTGACTTGGCCAACCTCACCGCTGCTCTCCATACGACTTGCCGTGTTCACCGTATCGCCCCAGATGTCGTACTGGAATTTCTTCACGCCTACGAGCCCGCAGTGGGCGGCTGCCGCGCGGATACCGGATCGCCACGCACAGTTGCCTGCCGAGCTGCTGTGACGCACATAAAAGAACTGGATCATCACTGCACCGCTACCTGCCTAACTGCTGCGCCGCGAAGAATTAAAGCACTACTTGCTGAAGAACCCCTAACACCTCCACCATCGCAAGCGTATCCATCTTGCAATAGGCCAACAGGTCGGTCCGCAGTTGGGGTACGTTGCCGGTGTAGGTGCCGCTGGCGAGTTGCGTGAAGCGCAGACTGGCGGTGCCGCCTTCCTGCACGTTGAGGGTCTTGTAACTGAGTGTTGGCACTAAGGCAGGGAGTACCGTCTTGATGCCGTACTTGCCGTTCATTTGCGGGGCGTAGTACCAACCGTGTCTGAAGGCATCCATCAGGTCCTTGATGCGCGGTAGTAGTTGCTGGATGGCTGGTGCATGGTGTGGAAGGTCGCGCGCTAGATCGCGCAGCACCATGCGTTCGAAGGTTGCGTTGTACGCGAGGATGTCGCCCGTTGGACCAATGTCCTTGAGCAATTGCTGCACGAGTGCTTCGCGTGGATCGCTGGTGCCATCCGCTAGGAACTCATGGTGCGTTGCCGGTGCACTTGGTGCGGACTGCACATGCAAGCTGTATTGGAAGGGCATCTGCTGGAACGGACGTGTGCCGTCATAGAGCGGTATGCTCGGCATCATTGTCTCGAAATCGAAATGATGCACCGGGTATTCCAGCGCCGCCAACCACTGGTGTAGCGGTTCGTGCTGGATGTGTCCTTCGCCACTTTTCCATGCATTCACTTGCCGACGTTGTGCAGCGCTGAGCTTTTCATTTTCCGGAATGTCCACCAGCTTCAGGATGCCCCGTTGGTACAACGACCATTTCTGTTCAGTAGCACCTGTTAGCTCGAATACCGACCGCTCCGGAATGTGCAACCAACAGTGTGGTTTGAAGTCGCACGGGTAGGGTGCATCGCATTGCGGACCAATGTCGACAACGGGTGCTTGCTCTTGTTGCACCACCTGTTTCAGCGCTTCGATGCGCGCGGGTATCGCCGCTTGCTCACGCAGTACCTCCGCAAGTACGGAGGTGCGGTTGAAGAGCTGCTGCACATCCACCGCGCCCTGTTTCACATAGCTGTTGTTCAAGTACACAATGCTGACATCCGCCAACGCGATGCTGCCCGAGATGACATAGTACTGCAACGCAGCATCCTGCACATACACATCCTTCACGCCTGTGCTGCCTTTCACTTCAAATGCTTTCCATCCCTTGGCCGTATGCACCAGCAGGTCCAACGCGGCCAACACACCGTCGCGCATGAACGCCGCTTCGTAGATCACCCGCTCACCGCGCGCAATGGCCGCTGCGGTATCCACCACGCTCTGCGCGAACTCGAACGGCGAAGGCGGCGCACAGTCCACGCCTCCTGGAAAAAGCTGCTGCGCCATCAACCCTACCGACGTGCCCGAATCAAAGATGGCCTGCTGCTGCGCACCGATGGGTGGCAACAGATCGCGCCGGTGCTTGTACAACCACAACGCCTTGGGACATTGCTTGCCCCGCATGTACGTGCTTTTGGAGAGTAGGTGGGACATGGGGGAGAACTGATAGCACGCTCTCCGGGTCGGGGCCCGGAGTGACAGAGTTTAAAGGTGGGATAAACGCAGATAGAAATAGTGAAGGAGAGACCGCGTTCGCTGTCTTTTGCGAGGCAAGGAGGCTAGGCTCGAAAGCACGTTGTGAATGGTGAACGCACTTGTAGTCCCTCTGCGCTACTCGGTATCGATCTTCTTTGGTTCCTTCACCGGTTCAGCGGTGCCGGTACCGGTCTCCTTATGCTCGAAGATGAAGTTCAACGGACTCAGTTGCTCTGCTGCAACTGCCACTTCCTTTTGTTGCACCACAGCTTTTTCGCCGGTGCCATAGGTTACGTGTACCATGTGATCGCCAACGGGTGCATTGTGCATGAAGGGCGTGCCGGCCACTACTTCACCAACGGCGGTGCTGTCCACCATCACCTGGGCGTTCACGTTGGACATGACCAGGATCTTGCCGGTGGTCTGCGCTTGGATGAGCGAAGAAAGGAAAACGGTAATGATGATAATGGAAGTGCGCATCGGTTGAAATTTTGCGTGGTTTGGTTCCGGTATTTCGGTTGGCATGTCCGAACTTATCGGAATGCGGAGGTGAAGGTATAGTGTATGATCACCATCTGCGGTTGGGAGATCGTGTTACTGCACCACCACGCTCAAGGTCCGCACGCGTTCACCTGCACGCACCACCACTAGGTAGCGACCTGCTGCGGCATCGGGCAACTGGATGGCTTGGCTCGGCGTGTTGCGCTGCTGTCCGCTCCAACACACCTTGCCACTTGCATCGAATACGTTGATGCTCGCTTGGTGCATGTCCGATGGAAGCACCAAGTTGAAGCGCCCGGTGTTCGGATTCGGAAAGGCGATGATCATCTCCGCATCGACTTCCTCGTTGAGTGCAGTGATGACCAACATGTAATCAGTAGTGAGCGTGCAGCCCGTTGCGGTGGTGACGGTAACACTGTATTGCCCACCTGTTGCAGCCACCACGAAAGGGGCGTCCGAGCCGGGCAAGGGTACGCCGTTCAGGCTCCACGCGTAGCTCTCGAAATCGCCTTGAACCAACAGCACTTGTCCGCTTGCTTCAATGGTGACCGATGGACACACCACGATGGTATCGCTGTTAGCAGTACAGCCGAATGCATTCGTTGCAACACCCCACCACAAGCCTATGCTATCCGTGGGAACGCAGGGGCCGTTCACGCCCGGCACCGTGTCGCCGTTGGTGTACCAGACGTAGGTCAACGGAATGGTATCCGTGGCGCAGAGCAATGCTGCGGCGGTGTCATAGCTCGTGGAAAGTTGGGGTACAGGGAACACACGGACCGTATCCGTATCGGTGAAGACCAATTGCGGTACCACGGAAATGGTGAGGCTGCCGAAGGTGCCGTTGCCCAACGCGAAAGGTACTACGCCATTGCTGCCGGTCGGGATGTTGAACGTGCCGAGGTCATCGTCCTGGCTCACGGGATCTTCATCGAAGAAGGCGATCGAATACGGTGGGTTCGCTAAGAGGTGGCCCACATCGTTCCAGGTCATGCTCGTGCTGTTGTCTCCAGTGCCACTCGTGGTGCTGTTGCCGTTGCCATCGGTGAGCACGTAGTACAGATCCGGATCGCCCGTGCACGCACCGAAGAGCGATGGTTCCTCTACATCGCCGCACCAATTGTCGCTCACACCGCCCAGCACTACATCGTTAAGTACGAAGCCGCCGATCGTTGTGGTGAGCGCTACCACATGATCGCCCGGCGTATCAAAACTTGCGCTCGGCGTGGCACTGTTGCTCGTGTTCCCGTTGCCAAGGTCCCACGCATAACTTGTGGGTGCCGGAGCGCCATCGAGCAACGCGGTGAACTGCACATCGGCACTTCCGCATCCGCTGCTGGGTGTGAATGTGAAACTTGCATTTCCACCACTGCCCGCTTGCACTACCAACGTGACACCAAACGTCTGCGACACGTTCAACGTGAAACCGCTCGCTTCCACCTGTGCAATGATGTTGATCGCGATGGTGTATGTGCCACTTCCAATGGGTGTGCCGCACAGCCGCGCGCAACCATACTGGTTCACCTGCGGATAGTAGATGCCCAACGGTTCGTTCGACGTAAGCTCCATGCCGAAGGGCACCCCCGTGACACTGGTGATCGTCATCTGCAAAAAGTTGACGTTCATTCCCGTTCCCGGATCGGTGAAGTTGGCCGGTAACCAAAAGGTGATGTCGCTTGCATACGCTTCACCTGCCGTAGCATCGGGTGGTTGCAACGGACACAGGGTAGGGTAGGCCGGCGTGGCAAAACAAGTGGCATCGATCGCGCAGCTGATGCATTGCGCGTGTACGCTGCCCAACGCGAGCAGCGCAATAGTGAGGAGGAGTGTTCGGATCATGGTGCAATGGCCTGCCCGAAGATCGGGTTCGGCGGGGGAAGATACTAGGATACAGCGCCCTTCGTTCATCGTGTTCTCCGGAGCCGAGAAGGCTCTTCAGACGTTGGCTCTTCGCCCCCGCGCAGACCGTGCGCATCGCGCTCATCCAGAGTCCATTTGGGTTTGGCGGTCTTCAATCGCTTTTCCACTTTCTTAATGTGTTCGGCAGGTGGAATGTTCTCCGGTAGTGTGCCACCAATACGACGGATGGCATCACGCACCTCCTTGCCTACTGACTCGTGTGTGCGTATTGCCTGCTGATCCCCATGCACACCTTCCCGGGCCAATTTGTCACGGGTCTGCGTCATGCGGAATTGGTTCGCAGCGAGTTCGGTTGCGTTCATGCGGTCCAGCAATTGCTCTTTGCCAGGGATGCCCTTGCGCTGTTTGATCTGTGCGTTACCAATACCTCCGTAGAGCCCTTTGTAACCAGCATCGTGGAATACACCGAACATGCGCCCGTTCACCCCAGCCTGTTGTGCAGCACCGCTCAATGCTTTGAATTCTTCGGCTGTTTGCTTGCGAATTTGCAGCCGTTCTTTGTCTGCGGCCAATTGGTCATTCACTTCTTGGCGTCTCGCTTGCACAACAAAATACTGCTGCGCTAAGGCGATCTCCGGCTTGCGAGGGTCGCCGTTGATGGCGATTAGATAGCAGGCGAATCGGGAGAGGTGGAAATCGGCCAACTGGCGCTCACTGCCCGATCCAAGAGGGACCATTTTGCCGGCGCCGGCAAAATGGTCGGTCGGCTCATTCCCTGACTCTCTACACGCATCTTGTGCCCGTTTGATGGCCTGTTCAAATCGCCGCCATTGGTCATAACCTAACAACGGTTGCAGCGCTCTGGCACTCCAGAACTCGGCACCATGTGAATTGACCTGCTTCAGTTCTTCGAAGCTGGGCGGGGTAGGGTTCGGTAACTCACTCATTCTGCTGACCGCTTTCTCGTCAACGCGGTTTGCACAATATACAGGCTTTGGACCAACAAATGAAGCTAACTACAATCCTCTAAAACCTTAATTCAGGAGCCGACCGCTTCGGCGTCTCCACAATCACAATGATCTCACAAATTGCCTACCTTTCATAGCGGTGTATTTGTAGATGAGGGTGGCATGGTGCAACCAAGATGAGGGAACTTGAACGATCTTCGACCCGAACTAGCGCCCAATGTTACTAGCGCCCCACAAACCCATGGATCCTGTCCTATGCGCACCTTAGAGGAAGATGCCTTGCGCTTGTTGCGGAGTTCGGTAGGGGATACCAAGGCCACCTTCAGGGAAGGTCAACTGGAAGCCATCGTCGCCCTGGTCCGTGAGCGAAAGCGCTTGCTGGTGGTGCAATGTACCGGCTGGGGCAAGAGCAATGTGTATTTCATCAGTGCGAAGTTGCTGCGCGAAAAAGGGCATGGACCCACCGTTATCGTTAGTCCGCTATTGGCTTTGATGCGCAACCAATTGCAGGCCGCAGCGCGCATGGAGCTGAAGGCTATCACCATCAACAGTGCCAACACGGATGAATGGGAGACGCTGCAAGAGCAGGTGGTATCCGGTGAAGCCGATGTGCTCCTGATCAGTCCGGAACGACTGGCCAACGAACGTTTTATCGCCGAGGTGCTGTTGCCCATCGCTGGACGCATCGGCATGCTCGTGGTGGACGAAGCGCATTGCATCAGCGATTGGGGGCACGATTTCCGGCCCGACTATCGGCGCATCATCGCGATCCTGAAACAACTGCCTGCCAACCTACCGGTACTGGGTACAACCGCCACTGCCAACCAACGCGTGGTGGACGATCTGAAGGTGCAACTTGGCGACCTCACCATACAACGTGGGACCTTAGTGCGTGACAGTTTGATGCTCGATGCTGTGCAACTCCCCGACCAAGCCGCACGCCTCGCTTGGCGGACGCACTACCTGCCCCTGCTCCCCGGATCCGGTATCGTGTACACCCTTACCGTGCGCGATGCGGAGCGCGTTGCCGAATGGTTGCAACAGAACGGGATCGAAGCAAGGGCCTACCATGCCTCCGTCGTTGATACCGAAGATGGCGATCTGCGCGAGCGCTTGGAGCAGCAACTGCTCGATGGAAGCATCAAGGCCTTAGTTGCCACCACGGCACTCGGCATGGGCTACGACAAGCCCGACCTGGGTTTCGTGATCCACTTCCAAGCTCCCGGCTCCATCATCGGCTACTACCAACAAGTGGGGCGCGCCGGAAGGGCGATCGAGAAGGCCTACGGGATACTCCTACATGGCGAAGAAGATGCTGAGATCCATGCCTACTTTCAAGAGAACGCTTTCCCGAACGAGTCGAATGTGCTGCAGATACTGAAGACTTTAGAAGGTGGCAACGGTCTTTCCATCCGGCAACTGGAGCCGACCATGAACCTGCGCTACGGGCAGTTGGAACAGGCCTTGAAATTCCTGAGCATGGAGGACCCTGCGCCGGTGGTGTTGCAGGACCATCTGTGGAAGCGCACACCGGTGGCCTACACCTTGGACCATGCGCACATCCAGCGCCTCATGGAACTACGAGAGCGCGAACGTGAGCAAGTTGTGGCCTACGTGCAACACACTGGCTGCCGCATGGAATTCCTTCAACAGGCCTTGGATGATGTCGTGCATGCACCCTGTGGACATTGCGCCAATTGCTTGGACAAGCACTTCAAGGCGGACATGCCCCCAGCGGAAGTGGCCCGCGCGGCTACCTTTCTGCGCAGCGCGGAGATGGTACTCACCTGTCCGAAGGCACTACCCGCAGGTGGCTTGGATGCGCTCGACATTAAGGGCAACATACCGCTGGAGTTGCGCCCGCAGCCCGGAAGGATCCTCTGCCGTTGGGGCGACTCCGGTTGGGGCAAGTTGGTGGCGCAACAGAAGCACGACGGACACTTCAAAGACGAACTCGTCCACGCCCTTGCCGAAATGGTGAACGAGCGCTGGTGTCCGGATCCGCCCCCAATGTGGGTGACCTGTGTGCCCTCCCTTCGCCATCCGGAATTGGTTCCCGATCTTGCACGCCGATTGGCCGCCAAGTTGGAACTTCCGTTCCACAACGTGGTGGAAAAGACCCGCCAGAACGAGGCGCAGAAAGCCATGCAGAACCGCTACCACCAGTGCCATAACCTCGATGGCGCCTTCGCCATCGGTACGGTGCCCGAAGGGCCTGTGCTATTGGTGGACGATGTGGTGGATTCCGGCTGGACCATTGCCATTCTTTCGGCACAACTGCTACAGGCCGGTTGTACCTTGGTGTACCCTATCGCACTAGCAAGCACCTCCCATACCTGATGGACCTAAGACCGGACGACCAAGCCACCTTGCTGCTTACCGCGCACCTGCCCGGAGGCAACGCCGTGCAGCCGCTCTCCACCGGCGAATGGTCACGGTTCAGTGCGTGGTTGCTTGCACATGAGCACACACCGGGCGACCTGTTCATTGGCGATCCGAAGCACACGCTGGCCACCTTTCAGGACAAGACCATCACCCTGGAGCGTATCGCACCGTTGCTGGATCGCGGTTTCCAAGTTGCCTTGTTGCTGGAGAAGTGGCAACGTGCAGGGCTCTGGGTGATCACGCGCTCCTCGCCGGATTATCCGCAACGGCTCACCACCATGCTCGGCGACCAAGCGCCGCCCTTGTTCCATGGTGCAGGCGACCGCCGCAAGCTGGAGACCAAGGCACTTGCTGTGATCGGATCGCGCAACGCCGCCGAGGCCGATCTGCACTTCGCCCGCCAACTGGGCCACGCCGCCGCACAACAGGGCTGGTCCATCGTAAGCGGTGGTGCGCGCGGTGTGGACGAAGCCTCCATGCGCGGTGCCATCGAAGCCAGTGGTACCGTGATCGGGGTGGTGGCCGATAGCCTGCTGAAGATGGCCACCAGTCACAAGTACCGCGATGCCATCCAACGCAGTGACATCGTCCTGCTCTGTGCCTCGCACCCCGAAGTGGGTTTCTCCGGGGCCAATGCCATGGCGCGCAACAAGTATGTGTACTGCCTAAGCCGTGCGGCCGTGGTGGTGTGCTCCGATGCCAACAAGGGAGGTACCTGGGCCGGCGCCACTGAGGACCTGAAGAAGAAGTGGGTGCCCGTGTGGGTGAAGCACCATCCCGATCCACGCAGCGGCAACCGCGCACTGGTGGATCGTGGCGCACAGCCTTTGCCCGATTCCGATCCGCATGCCTTGGACATGGAGGACCTCGCCAAGGGTAAACTCTCCAGCGCTCAACTCTTCGAACTGCCCATTGCCTCCGACGTTGCCGCCGTATACCAAGCCTCCGGAACCACGGCCCCGAAAGAGCTCACCGAAGCGGATGAGATGGAAGCCATCCTCAAGGCACTTGCCACTCCCATGACCGTGAAGGCCCTTGCCAAACATATCGCCATGGACGAGGCCCGCATCAGCCACCTGCTGGACCAATTGGTACACCTGCACAAAGTGGAACCACCAACTGGCCGATCACGCAGCTACGCCCTAGCGGGTCTGGATCTTTTTAGTGGGGAGTGAGTCGTGTCGCTCAGTACAGCTGGATCATGCTCTTCCCGGTTGAATTGGTAGTACGGTGTTTCTGGCATCGTGGCGTTCGTTCAAGTATGAACTTGCCGTATCTCGAATGATCGTTCCGGCCACGCGGCCTTTGATAGTGTTCTTTGAGAAAGTTAGCTAAGAGCTCTACTGCGTCGTTTTTCTATTGGTAGTGTTCAGCTCTCACCCCGCCATCAATAGTCATTATGTTCCAAGATCACCTCCGGCGATAGATCCCATACCATGCTCCCCACGTGGTAACTGAACCATGCGTTAAAGACTTTCCAGCTCCGGTCCACAGGCCAAGTATCCTCATCCGGGCAAGTGCCGAACAGTTCCATCTCGAAAATGAACGGAGCATACGGCTTCACCACATCGGCAATGTCCTTCACGGTATTTGATGTTGACCAGCCTTTACCCTGTCAACCCAACGTGAACTGCACGCGAGGCAATACCACTTCATAGCTCTTATCCTTCTCCTTATCGTACCAATGCACAATGTATTCTGCCGTAGCGCCTGAAACACGATATCCCTCATTTGCGAAACGGGGTAGTGTCGAGTCAATGAACTTGCGCGCGTAGAGCAGCACATTGCCGTTCCCGGTGCCAAGACCAAGTGCACTTCCGTTCGTGAATTGTTTCTCATCCGGCACCATATTGGAGCCCGCAGAAAGGGATGTGATCCGGTCGGAGTTATATGAACACGATCCCAGGTTCACCTCCTTCATACCAAGCACGTATTCAAGTTTATTGGGCCGAGGGTATACCACCTCATTCGTTTCTCTGATCAACGAGGCATGTTTGTAGGTGGGAAGGAACTGATCATTCGTGTGGATCACTAATTGGTCCATTGATCTTGTGCAGGCCACATAGAGTAGGCGGAGGTCTTTGTCCTCCTCCATCGGGTAGTTCTTCTGGTATACGAACACGTTATTGAACTCCTTGCCCTTGCTCTTGTGCATGGTAGATACATGCACCACTCCTTTCTGTGGTTTCACGGCGTCGCTGATCCTGATCTCACGCACGAAAGCATCCCATTCTGATAGGTCATGTCGCCCTTGGTTCCCTTTCTTGAAGAGCGCAAGTAGGTCTTTCATGTCCGCCCGCAATGGATTCCCCTTGAGCCCTTCTATATATTCCTTAACGGCATTGTCCCAGACCTCCTTGGGAATAACACCAATTCCTGGATGGCGTTCACGAACGAATTGGCCGAACGCTCGGACCTCGCGCAAGCGACCTACGGGGAAGTCATCCGAGCCACCGATGTAGCGCGCCTTGACGCCATGTTGCTCCAGCATGGCCGTTGCCATGATCGCCTCATTGTTCGTGCGGGTCAATACACTTGTCGTGCCGGTGAGCGTCGACCGTGCGACGTCCTTTACCAGTCCTGTCAAATGATAGCCGCCGGAATATCGGACCACACGTTGCACTCCCGGCCGATCGTCATTTGCTACAAGTTCCTCACCATCTTTTATCCGGACTTTGATCTTGGAGGCAATATGATTCGTCAATCGAACGATCGTCTCCTTGCTCCGGTAATTCACAAGTAGGCTATGCGATCGCGCCTTGAAGCGGGTTCGGAATTCCGACATGAATCTTGGCGATGCACCGCGCCATTCATAGATGTTCTGGTCGTCATCACCCACTGCGATGATGCGTGGTTTCTCTGCGGTCTCAGCAAGCATCTGGATCAGTTGCCATTGCTCCTGATCAACATCTTGGAATTCATCCAATACGATCACGCTTTTGTTCGCAATGGAGGTGACATCCACTTCGCCGGCATGGATAGCCGCCATGGTGCGGCTGATCACAGTTTCCGACCGGTCCAGATCGCCGAGCTGACCCATCAGTTCAAAACACAAGCCATGGAATGTCGTGATCCGGATAAGGCCTCGATACTCCGGAACCATGGCATGGACGCGGTCGCGGAACTCCATTGCCGCAGCCTTCGAGAACGTGAGCATAAGGAATTGCTCAGGCTTCACATCCTCAATGAGCAGAAGGCTCGCCACCTTATGGACAAGGACCCGGGTCTTACCGCTCCCCGGACCCGCAGCAACAAGGATCTGGTCCGTACTATCATTGACCACTCCCAATTGCTTCGTATCCAGATCCCCGAAAAGCTCAGTGAATCTGCTTCGGGTGATAGGCCGTGTGATATCGGTGCTGCGCTTCGGAAAGTATTTCTGCACGAAGACATCGTGCTCGAAGCGGAAATAGTCATCTACGAAAGATAACGCGGCCTGAACGCTTTCCATACGGCGTGCTGCATACTCTCCCACCATATGGATCTGTTCCACCCTGTTCTGGTAATGATGCCTCAGGTTACCGTAATCCTCTTGGGTGTATTGCTTCCGTACGTTCTGCTCCACGCGCTCCACATTCATCCGTTGGTACATGACCATGAACCCGTCCTGCAGGCTCAGTACATTCATGCCGTGTAGGAACAGCAATGCATCGGCAATGGCTTTCAGGTCATGCTCTTTGCCGAACATCCCTTCGGCCATTGCCGCTCTCAGCCCCAACAAGGAGAATTTCACACGCAATTCCTGCTTGGCATCGTCAGCGAGCTTCGACGTATCGGGTACTAGTTTCTCAAGTTGTTCGAAACAAGCCAAGGCAAGTGCTTGGCGCGCTTCCACCTCCTTCCGTAGTTCTTCCGGGTCCTTCAATAGTGTTATCCTGTAGCTATCTGCTTGCCGGTCCAGGCGCTTGATCCCTACCAGTCTTCGTTTCTTCCAGATCAGGAACAGTGGCTTCAGATCCTCTATCCTGCTGTCCACCCCCTGGTCAAGAATGCCTTGGTTCAGCGCGCGATAGGTCACGGTCATTTCCTGTTCGGCCAGGAGCCCTACCAATGCCTTTTCGGTATTCAGGATGCGTTGCAACCGTGCTTTGGAACCCGCACGTGGTCGACCATCCACATAGGCGGTCAGGTCCTGCTCATCGTTCAAGACCGCGATGTTCCGCAACAGTTGTACGGTCTCGATCACATCACGCAACTTCATTCCGAGATGACCCGCGACCACATCGACTTGCGATACACCCACTCCATCCTCATCCGGTTTCACTAGTCGCTGCAATACCCGTATGCAATTCTCCTTCTGTTTTTCTGTTAATCCGGTATTGTCCCGTACTATCCGTAAGGCATCCTCCAGTCCTTTGACCATTAGACCGGTAGCGAAAACCTGCGGGGAGTTCAGCGTGCGCTTTATGTAGCCTCGGTCCTCTAGGGCTGCAAGGGATGCGGCCACGCGGTTCTGGATATCACGCATCTCTTCATCCCATCCCGCGGCTTTGGCAAGCTCCGAAGCCGAACGACTGATCTTGTCCCGGATCTTGGTCATGCCTTTTACCGCACGCCATACCTGCTGTATCTCCTTTTGATTGAGCTTGGTCCGTTGAAGCAAGTGGAAATGGCCGCCCAGGTCATTCTCATTGTATAGGATGTAGCACTTGGCATCAATGTCTTTGTTGCGGCCAGCGCGACCGGCTTCCTGTACGTAGCTCTCCAGCGAACTGGAGATGTTGTAGTGGATGACGGATCGCACATCCTCCTTGTCCACACCCATACCGAAAGCCGAGGTTGCCACCATGACATCCACCTCACCATCCATGAAGCTCTCCTGATTGAGCTGCTTCTCTTCGCGCTCCATCTTGCCATGAAATCCGCGGACCGATATCCCGATCGCCTTGATGCGATCTACAAGCTCATCAACGCGTTTGGTCCGGCTTGCATACACGATCGCGGGTTTCTCACAGGTGTTCAGCAGGCCCAATAACACACGTTGACGGGCTTCGGCAGTGGTGTCCTCCACAGGAAGGACCTCGTACTCCAGGTTCTCCCGCCGCGCTTGGCTTATATAGGGAATAAGGTCCAGACCAAGGCCATTCTTGAAATAGTTCCGGATGTCTTCCACCACTTGCGGCTTGGCGGTGGCAGTAAAACAGGATACGGGTATGGGCTTCTCGCGCCCAAGGTCGATCTGAAGCTGTTTCAGATAGGGCGCGATGTACAAGTAGTCCACCCTGAAATCATGCCCCCAACTGGAAAAGCAATGGGCCTCATCTATAACGAACCGCGAGATCTGTCTCTTCTGCAGCAGACGGGAAAGCGTGGGAGAACGAAGCGTTTCCGGAGCGATATACAACAGGTGGATCCCGCCATCCTCTACTTGCTTCAGGACTTCTTGCCGCTCCAATGGGGAAAGTAGTCCGCTCAGATGGGCCGCACGCACTATCTGGTGCCGATGTTCCAGCACCTCCACCTGATCTTTCATCAGCGAAACCAACGGCGAGATGACCACGGTGAGCGAACGGGTAAGCGCACCTTCCATTAGAGCAGGCAGCTGGAACGTGAGCGACTTGCCTCCGCCAGTGGGGAAGACGGTCAGGACCGACTCTCCGGCCAACGCTGAACCGACGGCCTTTTCCTGCACTCCAGCCTGGCTTTCACCGTCGAACAATCGGAAGTGATCATACCCGAAATACTCCTTCAGTCCGCGCTTTGCATCCATCCAGGTCGCACAGTACTCGCAGCCCGCATCATTACACTGTGCGAACCGCAGGTTATGCAGTACCTGTTGGGTAAAAGGCAAGCTATGTACGACCCAAGGGGGTAGGATGGATGCTTCATCGGTCGTGTCGATCAGGGCCAGCGCATGCGCGAGCTCTACAGGTCTATCAGTAGTAAAGCGTTGCAGCGGAGCAGAAGCGCAAATGAGGCCTGAGTAACGCGAGGTGATCAAGTCGGCTACGTCTGTCTTGTCCTGCTCATGTGCCGCAAGCTCGATCATGCCATCGTACCCTTCCTGTCCGGAAAGCAAACCGGCATAGACCGAACGCATGACAACAGGCAAACAATTGAATGTACCTAAAAGTTCTTCCAATAGTTCGCGACACAGTTTTGCGTCACTGAGCGGATCGTTGTCGCCGTCCTCGTTGCGGATCTTGTAGCCCTTCACCAACTTGTGATAGGGCTTATTGGCGTACAGCAATGCACTCCAACACAAAGTATCCAAGAGCACCTTACCCTTTAATACATTCTGCCCCATGTGCTTCCGAAGCACAGGCGCATCATGGCCAACAAGGTTGTGCCCGGCGACAATGGTTGCCCTGTCTATCAGCTTCTTAAGTCCATCCAGCTTACGCTTGTGGAATTCGCTGCTCCCGAGCACAGCTCCTACGTCCAGGAGTTTTTTACTCCGCTGATCTAACTCGAGATCCAGAATGAGGACCTTGTCCAGTGCGTTCATTAGCTGGGCGCAATGGCGTGGTGGATGAAACGGGCTGCGGAAGAGCTATGCATGGATCACAAATTCAACACTCCTTCAATAACCCGAAAACTCTCCAACCCACTTTCTAGATCTTCCACGACCTCGGTGGTGCATTCCGTGGTCTGCGCTTGAACCAGCGTAGAAAGAATTACAGTTAGGAAGAGTAGGAGAGTTCGCATGGGGTGGTGCTGGTTGTTGAAATTTACAAGCCTTCGTAATAGCCCTTGATCTTTTGTGCCATCAGGTGTTTGCGTTCCTCCAAAAAGGTCTGGTAGCTTTTTACATCATAGTCGAAGATAGCTGTTGGGATGCAGTTCTCGCGCATGTTCTTGCGCAGGTCGGCCATGTTACGCAGACCACCGATGTCACCTTTGCCTTGCTCAAGCTTGTCCGCAACGGTCGTAAAGTATACCGCTGGCGTTTTGTCACCGATCTTGATGTTTCCGGGTTGGTCCATGTACACCAGATTGCTCACGCGATTGTACAGACTGCGACCCAAGCCATTCTTCTTCAACAAGCTGCGGGGGAAGATGTGGTGTACATCTCCGCGTGTAAGCAACATGTCGTTCACGGTGAGGTGCCGACTGAACAGACCATGGTCGTTCGCGTTGGCTTGGGCAGCTAGGAATACGCCGAAGAACGGACTGCTCATCACTGGGCTTTCCAAATGCCCTGGAAGTACAGAATTCCAGAACGCATCACTCAGGTCACCTGCTTCGATCTCGGCTAAGTAGTCGGAAGCATTGCGTTCGTTCAGCCGTTTGATGTCAAAGTCGAATTGGCTTTCGAAGCTGCCCGTTGCACGTTCGGTCAAGATGCTCATAACGTACCAACGGCGCACCAAGCTTTGTAATTCATTGCCTCGGTCCATTCCTTGACGACGCAAATGCAGGTACAAGAAATAGGCGAAGTTGATCGCGTTCTTACTGCGCATCAACTTGCTGCGCACGAAGCCTGCCGACCGAAGGATCAACGTGAAGAACTTGAAGTCAGTCTCATTCATGAAGCGGGCCACACCAGCGTCCAACTGCTTGAAAGAATTTTCCATAATGGTCTCCTCGAACGTGCGGTTCACGAAATCGCGTCCACTAAGTAGGCTGACCAGGTCGCTCATTTTACCACGACCGAATTCCACACCGCTGGCAACACGCAACATATCCGTGTAGGCCGGGTCATAGAGATCTTCGGTTTCGCTGCGTAGCCACTTCATGTTCTTGAAGTGCTCCGTGGCTGCGAACTCGGGGTCGTTCTCCTTGATGTGCTCGTAGTACTGCGGCTCTTTGCTCAGGTGGCAGAAGTAATCGATGGCCTTGCGCAGAACCGGACCACCATGGTGCTCGTTGCTGGCGATCTTGCTCATGGCAAAGTCCGCTTGGCTCAATACGACTCCTTTGCTGTTGATGCGGATGAAGATCTCCGTTACCGTCTCTATGTCCAGTTCGTGGTTCAGTTCGATCACGCCGATCTGCCGCTTGGCTAAATTGGCCAATTGCCCAAGGCTGCTCTCCACAAGCTCGGCATCTGCATCCGGGTTTGCTGCGGTGTATGCTTTGTTCAATTTGATCAAGCTGAAACCACTCCCAAAGAACACCGCGATATCCGGCAACCACGCCTTGTCCTTTTGGATGATGGGCGTTTGCACCTCGAACTTCTGGGTGATGGGATGGAACGCGATCTTGATCTTGATCCGCGCATAATCCTTGTCCACCACGTATTCATCCATTAAAGCAGCACGCAATGCTGTTATGCGTTGTTGCCCATCGATCAAGATCTTCTTGCCGCTGCCAATGCTGCCATCTTTCAAGCGCACATCCGGGTTCTTCCATGTAATAATGTAGCCCACTGGAAAACCTTGGTAGATGCTATCCATCAGATCGCGGACTTTGCTCTTATCCCAAACGAATGGGCGCTGGATCTCGGGTATCGCGATCTCTTTCTCTTTCACCCACGACAATAAACTTTCGATAAGCGGCTGTTGGATACTGTATTTCTGTGTTTGCATGATCGTGTTGAACAACCTATGTATTGTCCTTCGTGTGATTATTGTTCAGCGCTGTATCAGTTAGCTGCGTGGCGAAGATGCGCCTAAAGTATTTGTTCAGATCAAGCACTGCGCTCACCCGGCTGTGCGTTCCCTTGCACCCACTCCACTACCGAGATGATCTTATCCTGATCATTCTCATTCGGGAATAGGCCGAAGATCCCTTCTTGGTGTAGGTCCGTGAACGTTGAACCCGGCTCTGCGAGCATGCGTTTGTCGATCACGCCGTTCACCGTGAGGTGCCGAATGATGGAATCGATGAAGTGGATCTGCGTAGCACTGAAGATGGAGCCGGACAAGAATTCGCCGAAGGCTGCTTTTGCTGCGCCTTCATCAAGGCCGATGATGCTGCGAATGAAATAGCCTAGTGGCCGTTCCTCGCCAAGTTCCTTCATCAAAGCCTCCTTCGTGCCGCGTTCGTCTCCATCGAACAGGATGCGTTCCAGTTCCACTAGCTCAGCGGTCGTGATCGGCTCATTGGTGTATAGTTTGTGAATGGTAAGCTGGTGTTTGTGCGAGCGGATGAACTCCTCTACACGCATCCGATAGCTACGCATGGTGTAGCTACCTGGCATGGAGATGATATCCTCACCCTCGCTCACCAACTCATCTCTCAGGTCCGAGTATACCACTTTGCGTTCCTCGCGCGGTATCAAGCGCACTAGATCGCGCAATTGTTTTCGTGTGAATTCCAAGGCTTCCAGACCGAACACAGCGGCTCGTTGTTGTTGATCATTTGCGACATCAAGAACTGCTTTGATCGCTGGATACCGCTCCTGCACTACGGGAATGTTGGAGAGCCGGGCAAGCTGTGTGGCGGTTGAGGCCAACGTGCGGAACAGGCGATCTACTGACGGCGCCTCTTGGGCCACAGCAATTTCCAGATCGAGCATAAGTAGGTCAAATCGTTTGGCCAGCTCGTCCTTGTCCGGTAGTTCGATCAAGTGACCAACGGTCTCGAACAGATCACTGATCCCGCTTTTTGATAACGCATTCCATGCGGTACGTTCACGGTAGTGATCGAGCACACGTTGCGCAGGACGAATGCGCACGGTGTGCCGCAATTCCCAAAGTGCCTGGACCCAACTATGCGCACTATTCAAAAGCTCAACGCGTAGTGCTTGATCTTTTGGTACCTGATGGGCTGGTTCACGCAGTTGTTCACTAAGTAGGATAGTTGCTTCAAAGATCCGTTGCGATAGGCTGGGGGAGCGCACAGGTTCAATGCCTTCCGGCCGCAGGTTGAAGAAGCTGTAGTTGCCACAGAGATCGAAGATCCTGAAGTTCTCCTTGTGCTGGCCGGGACCGAACAGATCCGGGCATAAGCGTGTGCCGCGGCCAACCATTTGCCAGAACTTGGACTTGCTATAGACCGGTTTAAAGAACACCAAGTTCACGATCTCAGGAATATCAATACCCGTATCCAACATATCCACACTCACGGCGATCTGTGGATACCGGTCCTTATCACTGAAATTATCTATGATGCTCTGGGAGTATTGCTCCTTACTGTGTACCACCGACATGAAATGCCCACCGTACTGCGGGAACTGATCTTCAAAACGGTTCTGTATGGCCCGGGCATGGTCTATGTTCCTTGCAAAGACAACGGTCTTGCCCAGCTTCTCACCACCTTCCACTTTGATCCCGTTCTCCATCACATAGGCCAACACCTGATCGATGGTGTTCGAGTTGAAGAGCCAGTTATTGATCGCGGGCGCTCCGATCTCTTCGGGTATATTCCCTTGGTCGTCCCGGAAGGTCTCTTCGTAATGTGTCCTATCGCTCTCACTCAGGTCATCGTAGCGGATACCGCGTTGCAGAAAGCCGAAGTCCACTGCTTTGCCAATGGGCGGCACCAGAAAACGATCGGCTACGGCCTGCCCTAATTCATAGAACGATGTCGGGTTATGCTCTTCGCAATCGAACAAGGCATAGGTATCCCGATCCCCTTGGTCGTGTGGTGTTGCAGTAAGGCCGACCAACAAGGAATCGAAATAGGTGAAAATAGCACCGTACCGATCGTACACTGAGCGATGCGCCTCATCCACAATGATCAGATCGAAGTGACCGACACCGAAGGTCTTCACATCATCACTCCGCACTTGGTCCACGCGGTTCATTACCGTGGGGTAGGTGCTGAAGACCACCCGTGCGCTTTCATCATAGCGCTGTTTGGTGAGATCCAATGTGGTAACATTCGGCAGGTTCTTCTCAAAGGCCCGTTTTGCCTGTGTGACCAAGGCATTGCGATCAGCGAGAAAGAGCACACGCTTCGCCCAATTCGCTTTCAGTAGAAGGTCCACTAACGCGGCAACGGTACGCGTCTTGCCAGCCCCAGTGGCCATTACGATCAATGCTTTTCGCTTAAGACCGCGCATGCCATCTTCATCCACCCAACTTTCTGCAACCCGCTTGATCGCTTGATGTTGGTAATAGCGTTCCACGATCTGCTCATCGATCGGCACATGCCGAATGTTCACACGACCGATACGCCGATCAACGACCCGTTGCAATTCGTCCCGCGTGTAAATGCCCTGTACAGCGCGTGGACCATAAAAGGTGTCATCCCAGATCCACGTATCGAAACCGTTGCTATAGAATATCACCGGGCGCTGTCCGGTCATGCGTTCCAGGCAATCAGCGTAAAGGCTTGCTTGCACACGGCCTTGTTGGGCATCGTGGGTGGTGCGCTTGGCCTCTACTACGGCCAGCGGTTTACCATCTGCACCCCAGAGCACGTAATCTACCTTGCCGTTGCCGTTGGGATTGGTGCTCAATGGCATCCCTGTTACCGGGTATTCGATCACGTTGGATGCGGCAGGGTCCCAGCCTGCTTCGCGCAACAGTTCATCAATGAAGAGTAACCGTGTATCCGCCTCCGAATATTCAGAAGCAGGTATGGGTATGTTCTCATGGCGCTCCTTGCGCTCCTGGATCGCTGCCAGGCGTTCTGCCAATATCTGCTTTTCTCCTTCTAATTTCAACCGTTGCTCGCGCTCGGTCTCCATCGCTACACGTTGCGCTTCATAACGCTCCTGTAACTGTTGAAGCTCCGCGCTGTTCGGAACTTCCTTCACTTTCACTTGTACTATGAGTGCCTCCTCTTGGAATGTTCCTACCTCGATGTCGAATGCGCTGTACGTACGACCCATCCATTTCAAGAACCGGAACAAGAGGCGCAATGAGGCTACGCTCTGGCTCTCCACCACCTTCTTATCATGCGCAGCGGCATTGCCGGTACGCCGGATGTACTGCAGGTCGATGTAGATGGGTGGTGGTATCAGTACCCGGAAGGACCGTTCATCCATCAACGCGCTCAACTGGCTGTTGTAAGGGCGCTGTAGGTCACTGTCGTTATCATACAGCCAGTGCACGGTACGTTCCAACGCACGGCGGGCATACACGGCAGAGGCGATCGGTGCGGCCAAGGCATACCGCTCCGCGTCCATGGCCTCCTTCGCAATGGAGGGCCACTCTTCAACGAGGAAGCGGAAGTTGCTCGGGGTGCTCAACGACATGGAGGCGCAATTGACGATATTCTAAGCACTTGTACAATTACAAGATGCGAATAAGTCGAGCCTATGATGTGCGGCTTGTGATGGTAACTGCCGCGTGTGGCCCTTTACGGCTCTAAAATACATGTGGATACTTCAGAACCGGTCTTCTTGCTGCTAAGAGAATGCTAATTCCTCTGAAGCACTACATTGCGGACATGTGCACCCACACACGCCTGCTATTAGTTGCGATCGCCATTTTGGTCGTAGGGCTATGCACGGCGCAACAAGATGGACCAACCGAGGAGGAGCAGCCAACAATTATCACGGCGGAACAACTGCAGGACTTTAATTCGGTAGTGCCCGGCATGGGTCGACAGATCCCGGGAATATACTTGTCCAACTACGGGCTTCTGTGTTACCACTTTGGGGATGATGGCACATTCGCATCGCGCGACTTGAATGATTCCGGTTGGGTCGCAGCCGGTTCATGGTATGCGCCCATCACGTTGCCAAAGGAACAATTGGACACTGCGCAAGCCCTGTGGGTGCGGTACCATCTTCTCTGCGACAGTTCCCTGCGCGGTAGCCCATTGACACTAAGTTTGGGATCCATTGCCGGTATTGAGATCTTTTTGAACGGCCATCGGTTGGTGCACGTCCGGGAATTGCCGCCGGTTGTTCATGATCTTGATCAACCAATTTGGGACACGCTGCGGCGCTTTACCCTACCGATCACATTCGCGTGCCAAGGCGAACCAGAAGTGCTCGCTATTCGGATAGATCCGGCAAGGAATGGAATTCCCTACCCCACTTTGCACTATACGAACTTCGCCTACAACGTACAGCTGTCCGCGATGCACTATGGTGTCTTCATCGGGGTCAACGCCATCATCTTTTTGCTCGCCTTGGTCCTCTGGTCTTTGGACCGGAATGATAAGCAGTGGTGGCTACTGGCCCTGCTGGCCTTCGTTACAGGGATCAGGGTATGCGCCAAGTTGACCAGTGAGATGGGCTTGTTGGGTTTGCCGTGGCCCACCATCCAGGTCATTGGCATTATTGACAAGATCCTCCTTCTATGGCCTATGTATGTGCTTATCATGGTCTTGTGGCGCATGCTAGGTGGGTTATCAAGTCGGCGCGCCTTTTGGCTCACCTTCGGTGTCTTGTTCGTTTCGGCAACCAGCGCTGGCCGCTTGTACTTTTTCGGGAAGATCTCCTGGTCATTTTCGGAGATCACGGGGGAATACAGCATAGATGCAGGTTTGTCCGATGATCAGTGGCCACTTTTGGTCGCACTGGTGGTTGGTGCGGTACTGCGCTATTCCATAGCGCTCTGGTTCGCGATCGAATTGATCCGACTTGGCATTCGCCTGGTGCGTAAGAAGGGTTTCGGACGTTGGATCGGGGCAGGGGCGCTTGTGTCCAGTCTGTTGAGTTTCCTCTTGACGTGCTTCGGCCTGGTCACTGAAATACCATCTACGACATGGCTCACACTTTCCGATTATCTCGCCTATGTTGCTGTGCCGGTTTCAGTCGTCATTTATCTGGCCGTCACTGCCGCTCAAAACAACAAGCTGGTAGCGCGTCAACGGGATGATCTTGATCGCGAGGTGGACGACCGTACCGCCGAACTTGTAGCGGAGAAACAAGCGGTGTTGCGCGAGAAAGAACGCAGCGATGAACTACTCCTCAACATCCTGCCATCCGAAGTGGCGGAAGAACTAAAAGCCAACGGTTCGGCAAAGGCGCGGGACTTCGATCCCGCCACCATCCTGTTCACCGACTTCAAAGGCTTCACGGAGCTATCCGTGCAATTAAGTGCTCAGGATCTGGTGGCCGAGATCAATACGTGTTTCGAGGCGTTCGATGGGATAATTTCCCGGTACGGTGTGGAGAAGATCAAGACCATTGGCGATGCTTACATGGCGGCAGGTGGCGTGCCTGATCCTCTGCGCGGATCACCGGCAGGTGTTGTAGAGGCCGCGTTGGAGATGCAGGAATTCATGGTCAGGTACAAAGCGCAACGAACAGCCTTGAACAAACCGGCCTTCGAGATGCGTCTCGGTGTTCACACCGGCCCAGTGGTGGCGGGCATCGTGGGTGTGAAGAAGTTCCAGTACGATATCTGGGGCGACACCGTGAACACGGCCAGCCGCATGGAGAGCAATAGCGAAGTGGGCCAAGTAAACATCTCGCAGAGCACCTATGAACTGGTGAAGAACGTGCCGGGACTTGCCTTCACATCGCGAGGCAAAATACCAGTGAAAGGGAAAGGAGAGCTGGAAATGTACTTCGTAAAGAGAGGGCCGGTCGCATAGCCATTTCCGATCCCTACTCCCCCCAAAACGCCCCCTGCAGCAAAAGCCCGAACAAGTCCTCGCTCCGGCGTAGGTTCGCAGTGGAACACCGGTAGTGCTGTCTATCCACTCCACTTCACGATATCCGCCACTACCGTCTTGTAGCTCAAGCCACGCAGCCGTTTCACCACCACGATGCGGGTATCTCCGTACTGCTCTGCGCGTTCGACCGACGAGTCAGTTGGTCTACTTTCCTTGATCCCCAGCCCCGTGCGAAAATGCGACCACCACGTATCGTTGGTGAGCACCACACAGAGTTTCGGCTGTAATTCCTCCAGTTCCATGCGCACCAGATCCACGCATTCGGGTCGTTGCAGGATGCGCTCGTCCACATCCGGATTGGCCACTTCGCCACGGTTCTGCGGTGCGATCTTGTAGAGGTTGGACCATACCAGTTGACGGTTCCATTCCCACGCGTCCTCATTTGTGATGCCGTGCCGAACCTGCATCAGCTTGACCGTGGCCTGCCAGAAGAACGATGACCAAGCGCGGTAGTTCTTCTCCCGTTCGGTATACCAGGCTTGTTCTTCCGGGCTACACTTGTTCAAGGTAGTGTTCGTCCACAACACGTTCACCCAATCCAACGGGGAGTGGTCTTTGAAGGGTTCGTTGGAGTAGCGCTTGCTCTCTTCTATGCGGCCCCTCGGTACTGCCTTCGTGAAGTCCCACTCCGGGTGCCAACCACCCACGGCCTGGCCGTAGACCAGCACATCAACCGGTTCATTCGTTCGCGTACCGATGCTCGGATAGAAGTCTGTGAAGTGGGTGCGTTGCGGAAAGGTGCGCGCCAGTCGACGTTGAAAGGCTTCCAAGTGTTGCTGGTAGGCGGCGTTATAGGTTGGTGAGAGGGTGCGATACATTATGTCCGTGCTGCGTGATCCTCTTCCGTTAGTTCCCCAACTCCCCCCGGAACGCCCCCTGCAACAAACTCCCGAACAAGCCCTCGCTCTGGTGTAAGCTTGCTGCAATGCAGGTGCGCTGCTTTTGGATGTTATGGAGTAATGTTCCGAACCGTTCCTGCGCTTTGAGTGGAACAAGTGGAATACGCATTCTTCGGATCTCTTCTGTTGTGATATTCTTGAAGATGGCTCCCACCGACTTATCGCTGACCCCTACGGCGAGCATATTCAGATAATGGTAAATGAACCTCAGGTCAAAGCCTTTGTCAAAGTCACGAAATCCTGCAAATCCATCGTGTATGCAACAGTCGACCATCAGGATCGCTGGCAGGCCTGGCTTCCCACTTACAGCCATCACCAAGTCACCACGTTTCATTGGACGACTGCGCTGTGAGCCTTCAATCGTGAGTGAATCGATCTGAGGTGTCACATACATCCCATCACGGGTCAAGTCTGCAACCATTAGGCGAGGCACGGGACCTCCAAAGTATCGCGCATCACCCTGTGGTCTTGGACTGCTCCCACGGACGACCTCACACAACGAACCCAAGTCTACAGTTTCCCACCCCCTCTCATTCCGCACCGGATCCCCGAACAGCTCCAAGAACAGGCTCTTGGCAAGTTGGTCGTAAACCGCCAAGGTTCGCCGGTCGTTGGCCACCAGCGCCTGCGCCTTGTCCAAGATCGCCGCGATGCGACGCTGCGTGGGGAGGGCGGGCGGAGCAAAAGGTAAGCTGCGGATATCTTCTATCTTGAAGCCTTTCACCGTCGCTCCGTTTCCACGCGAAATGAAGTAATTCTCTTTCGCAAATAGAAAGTAATAGAGATAGGTCTGGTCAACCTTGCCATTTATAACAAGCGCCTTCAGATCCTGATTGAATGCCATCGGCACGTTCGTGATCGACATGCGCCCAAGAGCCATGCGTGTTGCAATCAATAACGTTCCGGCTGGAACTATCTGTGTCGCACAATTATCTACACCGCGTTCAGTGATCGACTCGTACGTCTCCGAAATATGCTTTGATGTAAGATCCTTCACCGTAGCCCATGGGACATCACCTTCCCAATAGCCCTCGATATCGCGATTAGGAGTACCACCACCAAGTATCTGGATATAATTGCCCAGCACGCTCATTTCAACAACGCCTCCAATTCGTCCAACAATTTCACACGGTCGGCGGCCAATTGGCGCAGGCCGGGTTCTCCCTTTTTGCCGTTGATCAGCTCGGCGGGCGTGGCATACTTCACTTGCTCGTACACCACCTCCTTGTAGCGGTTTATGCTGAGGTCCCAGTTGTTGGCCTTCAAGTCCGCAAAGGGCACCAGAAAGCTCTGGTCGGTTCGTGCACGTTTGCTTTCACCTTTCGCACCGAAGCGCGCTAGGATGTCGGCGATGTTGCTTTTCTCGTGCAGCGTTTTCGCTCCCTTGGTGGGCTCGGTGTATTGGAGTTCAAGCTGTTCTTCGGTGAGTTGCGGTGTGCGCTTATCATCCAACGAGAAACCGTCGGCACGCATGTCGTAGAACCACACGTTGTCGGTACCGCCGCTATCGGTCTTGGTAAAGATCAGCACCGCGGTGCTCACCCCTGCATAGGGTTTGAATACGCCGCCGGGCATGCTGATCACCGCTTGCAATTGCTGGCGTTCGATCAGTTCCTGCCGCAGTTGCTTGTGCGCCTTGCTGCTGCCGAAGAGCACACCATCGGGCACGATCACAGCTGCGCGGCCACCTGTGCGGAGCATGCGCAGGATCAGACCTAGGAAGAGCAACTCGGTCTTCTTGCTGCTCACTGTGCGCAAGATCGCAGGGTCCACAGCGTCGTGGTCCAAGCTGCCTTTGAACGGCGGGTTCGCTAACACCAGCGAGAAGCGCTCACTGATGTGGCCTTGCTCTTTGCTAAGCGCATCCTGCCCGATCAGTTGCGGGTGCTCAATGCCGTGCAACATCATGTTCATGGCACCAATGCGCAACATGCTGGAGTCGAACTCGACCCCGGTGAAGAGGTTGGTGTTGTAATGCTCGCGGAACTTCTTCTCGTGGAAGCTGTCCGGGTGCGTGCGCCGTATCTCTTCGCTTGCCGCCACCAAGAAACCGCACGTGCCGGCACTGGGATCGCAGATGGTATCGGTGGGTTGCGGAACCATCAGTTGCACCATCATGCGGATGATGTGGCGCGGTGTGCGGAACTGGCCGTTGCGTCCTGCCGTAGCGATCTTGCCCAGCAGGTATTCATAGAGGTCGCCCTTGGTGTCGCGGTCGGCCATGTCCAGCGCGGCGATCATTTGCACGGCGCGGTCCAGCAACCGCGCGGAGGGGATCATGAACGTAGCACCCTTCATGTGCTCACTGAACACGCTGCCCTCGCGCCCCATCTGCTTCATGAAATCGAAGACCGTGAGGTTATCGTTCTTCGCATCAGGCCGCGTAAAGAGCGCGAACAATGTATCCGGGTCCTTGTCCTTGAAACTGCTCCACCGCAACGCCTTGTACTTGGGCGGGTAAATGGGATCCTTGATGGGCCCACCGAGCTTGGCGCTCTGCTTCTCTTTGGTGGTCTGGATCTCATCCATCCGGCGCAAGAAGAGCAAGTAGGTGATCTGTTCGATAACCGTGAGCGGATTGGCGATGCCGCCAGTCCAGAAGGCCTCCCAGAGGCGGTCGACGTCGGAGCGGAGTGTTCCGTTTATCATGGGGTGAAGATGGTCAATGTTTGGTGATGGTGGTAAATTCCCATTTAGACTGTCCGTTCAGTTCGACTTGTTTGACTTGGCCGGAAACGAGGTCGCCATCCACAAGGCTGTGTAGTTTTATCAGATCCTTGTTGATGTAGGCATCGCCAGCATGGGCGTAGGTGTTATCGTTGCGTTTCTTGACCACGACGCGGCCCAGTTCTTTGGTATCACCGTCGAGTAGGGGAACTCCGTCGCTGCCTACCGCTTCCTCGTGTAGCCAGGTTCGGTTCGCCTTGGGGTCTGGATACTTTGCTGCGAACTTCTTGAACCAGACCAACACGTCCATGAGCTGGAACACGATGGTGCTCAAGAGGTAAGGCGTTACACCATGCTCGTGTAGTGCTTCGAGATTGTCCAAGCTGTAATTGGAATCCTCAGCGGTCTCGTCCGCATGCGAGCTTTCGCTGGTTACCCGCAGAATATTGTCCAGTGCATCGGCAACGATCCGGGGCATCATCGGGCGGTCACACTTCAAGGCCACCGTGGCCGAAGAACGGCTCGGATAAAGCACGCGCTCGCCCCGCAGGAACAGTGCTGACAAGCGTTGGTTGACCCTCGGCTTTACAAGGACATCGGGTAGTAACCCGTGCCGATGCGCGGCATAGAAGAAGTGCTCCACTACCTGACGCAAAGGATTCATGAATAAGCGATCACTACCGGACTTGTCCCCGCGATCCACAAAGCGCAATGCGTCCATGAACATAGGGTCGGCAACGGCATCCAAATAAGGAACTTGGAGCACTGCGAACACATCGGCATACCTATCACGAAGCGCTTGCTCGTTGCTTCGATCAACAAGGCTCTGTAGTTCCGCGTATAGGTCCTTCTCGTTCCCTTTCAAGTACCGCCGCTCATCACGACGGTTCTTTGTTGCACCTTCGTCAAAGCCGGTATTGATCACATACGGAATATGAATGTTCGCTCCTTTCCATTGGTCCAGATCCCTGCGGGCTTCATGCAGGTGGTCGATGTCCTCGGTGGGTGAATGTTCATCCACCTGCCCTCTGGCATCGAGGATCAAGGCTTTGAAACGCTTTTCTCGGATCGGTTCCTTAGCCTCGGCCCAGGTCTTGAACCAAGTCACTTCGAAACCGTGCGCGACCGCCTTAGCAATTTGGGCTTTGGCGTATGCTTCATCGTCATCTACTAAGGCGATCGGAACCAGGTCAAACAGTGTCATGCGAAATGGGAAGGTCAATGGTGAAGTGGACAAACATTTGAGTGGATACAGCTTCCCGGTCAAATGGTATCCAATGATTCTCGTCTATACGTTGATCGCGTTCAAAACTCGATCGGTACTTGTCATCGCTCACTGGCAGGTTACCCGACACGAACTTTCCGCCGTGGTTGGCAATGATCCGATCGATCAGATAGCCGCCTATGCCATTGCCCTTTTTCATGTCCAGACGCTTGCCAAAGGTGATGAAGTGCTCATGGGTAAAACCTTCCGGAAAGGGTTTGCCGTTGTTCTCGATGGTGATAACCAATCGCGTTCGTTGAGGTTCAATACGCGTTGATACCCTCACCCGTACGACCAATTGTTCCTGATCCGATCGAAGGCCGTGTTTGGCCATATTGATGAACAAGTTCTGGATGACAAGTGCGAACTGTTGTTGATCGACATGTGCGATCACTCCTTCAGTGGTTTCTAGTCCAGCTTCACATTCGAAAATGACCATAAGCGCTTTCACCTGGTCGGCAAGTCCGCGCAATTCCGTTCGGAACAGTCGACGAAGGTCGATGGGCACTGGTCTTAGACTCTCCTTATCTGATCGGATCACCGCATTGATCAATTGAAAGAGACCGCGCATGCGATCCAATCCACTATTCATTGTATCTAGGGCGGTGGTGATCGTAGACTTTTCAACTGGGCCCAAACTGTTGAGTACTGCATGGATCTCGGCCATGGGTTGCTCCAGAAGCGCCACCACCGGGCGGAAGCTGTGCTCCACTGCACCAAGGATCTGCCACTCATCAGTGGAGAGGCCATGCTGTTTTTCCTGCCTAGCGATCTCCTCCTTCTTCGCCAATAGAATGGATTCCTTCCGTTCGCGAACAATGCGCAGTTGATCCTTGAGTTCGGGTAAGCGAACCCGAATTCTCAGAACGTCTGCTTTGGCTATGAAAGCGATCGTACTTCCTTGGTGGTATGCGTCGAGCTGATCTTGGATCGTGGGCGTTCTTAGTTCTGTTGCGAGGTATTCGGTATTAGCACGAGCCGCATCCACACGGAACATGAATACATTGCTTCCCACGGCGATCGGTCCATCTACCGGGTCGAATAAGGTCGGCTTCAACTTTCCGCCCACCCGTGCAAGTAGCAGTGCTGGCACATCCAATCTCTTCAGTCCCTTCTTGACAGAACCGGTTTCATGTTGCCCATCACGCGCCGTGCGCCTCATGTCGAGGACATCCGTTGAAAGCTCGGAGACCTGGAAGAGCGGCAGACCGGCGAGGTCGCCCATGGAGAGGATATCGTCCGAAAGCACGGTGCCGAGTTCAACCACGTCCACACCATCCGCTTCGGCCACGATATGGGCTTGTTGAAGCAGGCTGGCAAACCGACTCATGCTCCAAGACACATGCTCGTCGGAACGGATGTCAGAAACCTTCACGTCCAAAACACCTTGTAAGGTATAAGTGCTATCCAACGCCTGCAGCACGCTGCTAACATCGAGTGTTATTTCGGATCGCGTCTTGTATGTGACATGCAAACCCGCATCCACGAATCGGACAGGCGCATTCGTTGGCCGTGATCCATTCAAAACAATGATCGAGGTCTTTATCCCTGAGTAGGGTGTGAAGGATCCTGCTGGCAACGAGATCACTGCTTCGAGCAACCCTAGGTCAAGAATCTGTTTGCGTAGATGCGCTCTGTTGATGCCGAACAACATACTCTCGGGCACAAGGATCACCGCCTTCCCCTCGGGTGCAAGCCGCTTGAGGATCTGGTTGATCGCTATCTCATAGGGTTCTATCGCGCGTAGCCTTCCTTCCTCTTTCACTCGACCACCGAAAGGTGGTGCACTAATGCAATGCGTATACTTCTTGTTGGAAGCACCGGGTGCTGATGGTTCGTTCAAGGCGGCGTTCAGGTCTGCCCCGAGAATACGTGCTTGCAGCGTATTGAAGAAGAATGCGAATTGGTTGAAGAATACCGCGTCGAGCTTTACAGAATGTGGCGCACGCGCTGCGAGCACTGCTGGCAATACGCTCGCATCCGCAGCTGGGTCGAATACCTCTTCCACGTCTCCGAGCAGCCGCGCCATAAGCATTGCAACGGACCATGGCGTACAGAACTGGCCCATGTGACTATCGCGCAAGAGGAGGCTACGCATTTCTTCCACATACTCGATCGGTTCCAAACCCGCTGATGCCATGAGAAAAAGCTCAGTTTGTACTGGGCTTGTTGCCAGTGCGCCGCCATTTTTAAGAAGATACGAATGCTGCTCCCCAAAGTCCTTAAACTCCTCTGCCAATTCATTCAAGGTGGACCATAATCCTTCTCCTCTTTGAGCGATCGTAGGCAACACTCCTGCTGGGCGCACGGCCAAGGCATAAATGAGTGCCAGCTCCAAGCCAACGGTCTGCGCGAAGGGCATGGATCGTAGCGCATTGCGCAATTCCCATGCGTGGGCCTGAAAAAAACGGACCCGGTTCAACATACGTTCTGGATCCAACTGTAAACTACCGTCATCGGATATACTAACACGCCCACCAGACAACTCCACCTCAGCAAGCAAGCTCGATGGCTCAACGTCCTTCTGGCTCAATAAGACCTTGACGATATTACAGACACCCTCCAAAGTATCCGAGCCGTTCTTCAGGCGAAGGGCACATATTATGGCGTCTATCAGTTTCATGCAACGGGGGTCAAAGTAAGCGGTGGAGGGTTATGGTGTAGATGTGTTTGCAGGTTATGATCTCAAGCGACTTTCTCCAGTCGGTTTGTCGGCAGAAGTTGGGCAGCCATACGATCCATGACCTCCCATTCCGGACGTGTGTACGAGTTGCTCTCCGTGACCACCGGGATCCTGAATTCGCCCATGGCATCCTCGCGCATAGCCCATTGATCCTTCTGGTCGTAGAGCTTTGTTCCGGGCAAAAGCATCAGCGGCCAAGCCTTAACGTCCCTGCAGCCTTTGGATAAGAGGTGGTCGATACTACGCTGGAAACTTTCCAAGGTCTGTCCGGGCAACCCGTAGATCAAACTCACTTCGAAAGGAATCTCGCGCTCCACAAGCTGTTCAATAGCAGCATCGACAAGATCCATCCGATTGGCGCGGTCAATTTTCTTGGACACTGCATGGTCCGTGGTCTGCAACCCGAACTCCAAGTGGAAGTTGGCTTGCGTACAAAGGTCCAGGAATGCATTAACCTGTTGGCCTCGGATATTCTCAAAGCGCGATTGCAGGGTGAAGGTGGAGCGCGTACGGAGTTGAACGATCTCTTGCATTATATCCAGGCACTCCTTCCCAGCGTTGAAGATGGGGTCGAGTATGTTCACGCGTTGCACACGATGTTCAGTGAGAAATGCTAACTCTTTAAAGACTTTATCCAGTGGGTGCTTATGCACGCGGTGAGTGGCGAGGTCGCGGTGTGCGCAAAATGAACACCGGTAGGGGCAGCCGCGTTTGGTCTCCAACCGTACCATACCGGCTCCCATTGGTACAGGCAATTCGCCAGTGAGATACGGTGAGGCCAGTTGTGTGAAGTCCACTGGTACGTTCACGAACACGGGTTCGTCGGCATCGAGATGGTCCGTCAATTCGGCAAAGGCTTGTTCGGCTTGTCCGGAGATGAAGACCTGGCAATCCGGATACCGACGCAGCAATTCTGCTCGGTTCCCGTAGGTGACTTGATACCCTCCGAGGACCACCTTGCCAAGGAACCCAAGACGACGAAGCAATGCGATGATGCCATTGGTGAGGTACTCGTTCCAGATGTAAGCCGAGAGCGCGATGGCGTTAAAGCGGCTCACATCAAGCGCCGCGAGTTGCACTTCGAATTGCTCGGGTGTGGCCGTGCCGCCGTGTTCGAGCATGTTGATCGAGAGGTGTTCCACGTGCATCTGTCCACGCAGCCGTTCATTACTCCGTTGGTGTGCCAAGAGAGATGCGATCGCCAAGGGCTTGGTGATCTCACCGTGCCGGATCAGGTCGAAGGATATGATGAGCGTGTTCGTCATTGGTCCTCGCCACCAAGGGTCTATATGGTTGGATAATCGCTCAACCAACGAACTTCCCTATGGCAACGGACCAAAAGTCCCGGTCACCTGTGCAGTCTATCTGCACAGTTCATTTCGCGTAGTTCTTCTTCATTTCCATCACCCGCAAAAGCAGCGCTTGGCGTAGTTCTTCCGGCGCAATAACCTGTAGCCCTTCTCCATAAGATAACAACAAGGCTTGTAGCTCGTAGTTCAGCTTCACTTCTAAACGAATAGTCGCGCCGCCGTCTTTTCTCTTCACTACTTTCTGCGAACCGTGTATAGGCTTTGACTCCAAATAAGGCCAAAGTCTATCCGTGACTTGGATCTTGACAACAACAGCTTCTTGATCCGCAGGTACACTTACACCAACAACATCCTCAAAATACTCCGTGAAATCCACCTCATCGTTCGGTATGTATTTCACCTTACTGGGTACAATATCCCGGATCCGGTCCAAGGCCATATTGACAATACGCCCCTCTTCCTCAAGACCAAAAACAAACCAACGGTTGTTATACTGTTTCAAGTAATACGGATGGAGCAACACAATGCTAGGCGCATTTTGCTTGAAGCCTTGGTAAGATATTTCCAAGGCTTGCTCATTGATGATCGAATGAAATAATGTGGTAATGTGCTCGGCACCTTTCAAATACGGGTTCTGCTCAAACTCGATGACCTGAGCAGCCCCTTGTTTCAGCCCGAAACCAGCTTCCAACCGAGCAACTAATTCATCTACCCATTCAAACTGCGGCATGCCCTTAAATCGGCTCAGCGTTAAGAGCGCCTCCTTCAATTGTTCCGCTTCGCTCTCGTTCAGCGGTCGCTTGTTGATAGAGAATTCAAGGTCACTGTACCGGTAAAAAGTACGCTTTCCGTCTTTGTGTTTCTCCAGCGGGATAGCCCATCCTTGTTCGCTCTCCATGTACTTGATGTCCTCGAAAACTTGGCGGCGGCTGATGCTTGCACCTGCTCCGGTGAACTCCTCCAACGCCATGTTGCAAGCTTCCATCAGGTCTTCGATGAAATACTCGCGCCCACGGTTCGCAAAGCAACGGTCCATTGTCTGATAGCGAATAAGGGCATTCTTATTTACGGGCATCTCGGGTGGCTGAAATTAGGGCTGAACGGTGTTACCAGCCTCGTCTTTTATGGTCCTTCAGAAATACAAAAAACGGACTAATGCTTCTGCGCTCACTTTTCAAAAATCAATTGCATAGAGCAAATTAATCTTCCGCTGCCAGCTGGGTGGTAACCTGCACCAAGCTTGATGGTACCACACACCAAGCTTAGTGGTACCCTGTGCCAAGCTTAGTGGTACCTTGCACTAAGCTTGATGGTACCCTGCACTAAGCTTAGTGGTACCCTGCACTAAGCTTAGTGGTACTCTGCACTAAGCTTAATGGTACCCTGCACCCAGTTGGGTGGTACCCTCCACCCAGCAGGGTGGTACCCTGCACCCAGTTGGGTGGTACCCTGCACTAAGCTTAGTGGTACCCTGCACTAAGCTTAGTGGTACTCTGCACTAAGCTTAATGGTACCCTGCACCCAGTTGGGTGGTACCCTGCACCCAGTTGGGTGGTACCCTGCACCCAGTTGGGTGGTACCCCGCACTAAACTTAATGGTACCCGACACCAAGCTCAATAGTGCATTCCATTGATCTTGAGGGAGTTCACCTGAACCAGCATTGCGCTTGTGCCTCGGGAACTTGAGGAAGTAAAAGGTGAAATGGTCCGCTATCTATACCATACTACTATAGGGCACATTGAACCTTAGTCTGGACTTCCGCCTTCGGAACTGCATTCGCTGCCAGATGATCATTGGGGTGCAATTATCCCAAACCTATACCATATTACTATAGGGGGCATAAGCCTCCATCTCCGGCTCGTGAACTTTGGAGGTAAAGATGGTGTGATTTGACCTACTACCTATACCATATTACTATATGGTGCTTTGCACCGTGCGCCTCGTGGTGCACACTTGTGGTTCAGAACTGCTTCATGTAGGCCTGGTGCAAGAGGCTGTATTTGTTCCATTGGTACATGGCCTTGTCCCGTAAGTACATGTACTTGTGCCTTTGGTACATGTACTTGTCCCGTGAGTACATGTACTTGTCCCGTAAGTGCATGTACTTGTCCCGTGAGTACATGTACTTGTCCCGTGAGTACATGTACTTGTCCCGTAAGTACATGTACTTGTCCCGTAAGTACATGTACTTGTGCCGTTGGTACATGTACTTGTCCCGTAAGTACATGTACTTGTGCCGTTGGTACATGTACTTGTGCCGTTGGTACATGTACTTGTGCCGTGAGTACATGTACTTGTGCCGTGAGTACATGTACTTGTCCCGTAAGTACATGTACTTGTGCCGTTGGTACATGTACTTGTCCCGTAAGTACATGTACTTGTCCCGTAAGTACATGTACTTGTCCCGTAAGTACATGTACTTGTCCCGTAAGTACATGTACTTGTGCCGTGAGTATGTGTACCTGTACCATGTGTAACGATACTTCAAGTTACAGTACACTTACTTGATACAGAGGTGCTTATGCCATTGCGTGGGGTATGCCTGCTTGTAACACGGGGACTGATAACCCACTCAGCGTCAGGCGTAAAGAGTGATCCGAACGTTGCCCGTGCTGCATAACCCATCCTCGAGCGGCCGCGTGCGGGCTACAGTAAATGAAAAGAACCCCGGCCAGTTGTGCTAGGATTCTTCCGTTCGGGGATGGTGTATGAGTGGCAGGGTCGTCTGCTATGCGGCAGACTGACCCTGAGCGGGTTTAAAAATGCGCCGCTGCACTACGCAATGGGTAGCGGATGCGCAGTTCGCTTACCTGGTGGACCCCGCATCGCCCGAAGCGGAACTTCCGCACAAAGCAACCCTCTTGGTGCACTGCCCGGAACGCGGCGAGATCCGGCTGAATATATTGTCCAACGGTTCCATCGCCGAACTACAGTTCACGGACTGCTATGAACCGATGTCCAGAACCACCAGCATAGCAGAAGAATCCGATCCGATGTCTCCTTTTACCGTGGTACATCGGCATTGGGATCACGGCAGTGAGGTGTAGGTGTGCCCCTCATTTGAATGGAACGACCCCGCTGTTTTTGCTGGGTCGTTTTTTTTGCTGGGGGGCGCGAGAGACGAGCTTCCATTCTTGCAGACCATGGATCAATGGGCATTGGATGGAATGTAAATTGTCAAGCCTTTATGAACTCGTTCACAAAAGCTTGTACAAATTGCTTGGCTAAAGCAGAGTAAGGCTTGGTCGGCTCTGTCAGTTGCATCAGCAATTCCACCTCTTGCTCGATCATCGCCTCAATTGTTCCTGTGGTCTTTTTTACAAGTTTGTTCAATGTACGTGTTGGTACTTTATCCTTGAATGATCTGATATCCTTACCGATCTCGTTCGATAGGTCGATCAATTTCAAGATCATCTCAAAACGCATTTTTAATCGCAGAATGTATTCTCTGCGCATATCGACCAACCCCTTTCTATTCAAGCCGTAGATCTCAATGGAACGGATCGCTTTTTGCCAATGGATCTCCCTTTTTATCACGTTCTCTGATGAGGGCAAAGCAATGGCCTTCATTACTCCTGAGTCATCGTATTCCAAGTATTTGCTAGGTTCGTCCGTACAAGGGTTCAACAACAAACATTGTTCGCCTGAAATATCGAACAGCGGCGCACTCGCACGCATTGTTTCATCAAACAATGGAAAAGAGTTTGCCTTTCCTTGTTTTAGCTTTTTCCATTGATAGGACCCATCTATGGGGTTCTTTCGATACACATATTGATAGCGCGCTCTATTGCAGTCTATGCATGAAGGGAGTAGATTATCCCATTCCATTGCGAGCTTAGCATATACACCTACTTTAGTTTCGGTCTTGTTCGTCAATTCTACGAGCACTTCGGATTTGGGTCTGAAATGCTCAATATCCAGCGGTTGTGTGCGCGTGTAAGGTGATTCGCAATATGCACATTTACCATGGAACATAAGCTCCAACAACTCAGGCACTTTTTCGTGCTTGTAAAGCTTGAAATCGGGCTTTAGGTCCTTGTGGAAATCGCTTCGAAGCCATGCTTCCACCTCTTCCTTTTCTTTGTTGAAGGCATCCGAGGTTATGGTAAGTGCCTGCGGGGCATTTACGCGTTTTCGTTTGATCATTGAAGAGCTCAGTTGTTCAGGCGCCAGGAAGCATCCGTTAAAGCCTCTATTATCTTCTTAGTGGGTTTGGGAAATCGTACGTTGGTCGGTGACTTCATCAAGTGCTCATCGATCAGCCTCAACAAGTACATATCACGCCGACTACTACCGAGAATGCTCTTTCTGTTGAGTCGTTCATGTAGATCCTTCAGTTGTGCCTTACCCGAATCATCTAACGCCGATGCCTTCGCTATGAGGTTGTAATAGCGGTCAAAGAATTCAGCTGTGCGCGGGTCCAGGGTTGTACTTAATCCGAATAATTCTGAGGTAAGGAGCTGGTCGGAACGTAAGCCAGCCGGCGAATCCATGTCGTCGTGTACTGTAGCCATGGAAGGGTCGTCCACATTTCTCTTGACCAATGCTACTTCACCAGCACCCAGCCCATGCAGGCATAGTGGCTCATGGGTGCTCGCGATGAATTGGATAAGCGGAAATGTCTGTTCCAATCTTCTTAAGATGCTCATGCGCCAACTCGGGTGCAGATGTGCACCGATCTCATCAATTAGTACCACGCCTCTAATTTGATGCGTATCCGTTGGATTGCCTGCCATTATATCACAGGCTAGACCAACCATGGTCTTGTAACCCGCACTAAAATGCTTTAAGCGGGTGAATGACCCGTTCACGAAAAGCCCGAATTGTGTTGGCTTGTTGTTTTCAAATTGAAAGTCGAGACGTGTAGAATTATCTGTAAGATCCAGCAGGTCCTTCAAGGCCACACAAACATCGAAGAACTGCTGTTGATTCTTTACCACTATGGTACGTAACCACTCTTCGGCATCTACCATGGGATAGAACGGGTCAAAGAGGTTCTGGATGTTCTTATTCACTCCCCTTTTCTCTAACAGATCAGAACTCTTGCCTTTTTGCGGCAGCAATCGAACAGGCCCGTATGCACGAAGAAATATATTCGGGACCTCACCTTGCTCCCATTTTAATCCGCTATTCGTGATGTTCACTACGATAGGATCTGTTCGCTGATGAAAGTAGACTTCAATTCTACCTGACGTAGCTCCACGCCTCAAGCTAGTGCTGAAATGCTCCTTCATCTTACTCAAGGCTTTCTTGCCGCTGAGTATCAATGCAAGTGCTTCGAGCAGCGAACTTTTTCCTGACCCGTTCTCACCCAGCAGCATTTTCCAACCGCTGTGTCGAAAGGTTTCCTGTTGTGGAGATTCGGAGCCGTTTTCGTCGATCGTCTTCCGGCGTTCCTCTTGATTGCCTCCCGCTGTTTCCGTGTTCAAGTCTAAGTTCAGTTCACGTTCTGTGTCTACTAGGTCTTTCGGGCGTTCTTGGGGGATCAAGAATACAGCCTTCTCGAAGATCCTGTAATTCTCAACTATTAATTTGCTAATGGTCAGCGCTTGATGCGCGACTTTCTCCTTGGACGGCGCATTCTCTGTGGCGGTTTTCGGAGGAGTTCTTTGCGCCTCGGAACTCGTCTTCTTTGGAGACTCCTTATTAGCGCGTGTTGATCCCGGTTTCGTACGCGCTCCGGTCTCAGCTTCTAATAAGGACCCAGGCTTATTGAGCCCTTTGCTTATTGTTTCGACGTGCAGGCCGTCGCCTTGAATGAGGATTTTTAGTCCGAAGTCCTCCTTAAGAACATGGTTACTCAGATTCCGCATTGGACTTTGCGGGTCTATCAGTCCTTTCAAGAAGTGATCTTCTTCTACGGTTCGAGGTAGTTTCTCACCCTTTTTTTTAAGAACCAGAGACTTTGTCAAGTCGCGAACTCGGTGAACCATATCACTCCTTCTATTGATGGCGGATTTCCGGTTCAGGTCCAGAGTTTCAATGGTCACCTCGGCTCGTCGCTTCTGCATGTGCCCTAAAGTGGAACGAGGCTTTATCATTCCATTAGATGAATAGTCGAAGTACTCCTCCGGATCGTCTTCATAAGGATTCAGCAAATACGGTTCTTCTTTCTCGAGCGCACTCCCCCGAGGCTGGTCATCAGCATGCTTGATAGGAACACGTTTTCCGGCGATGGGAAACTGTGCTCCCTTTGCAAAACTGCACTCATTGCATATGGGTAGCATGTTCTGCCAATCAAACAATAGCCACCAATAGTGGTCGCCAACCTGCTCATTTGGTTCCACTTTTACCGGTCGGTACAGGTCGATGTGTACCGTCTTTTCATTCAAGGGTGCTTCGCAATACGCACATGCATTATTGGAGGTTTCCAGAAGATCTCGGTTTACATCACGAGAATACTGTGGAGCCTTGTGTCTTATCTGGCTTCGCTTCTCTAAAGGTTGCGCATAAAACTTCCGAAGTTCATTGAACGTCTTCTCTCCTTCCGTACTGTACTGTAGGTCTGGTGGAGATACTTTACTTCGGTTCAGTTTTCTCATCTTAACTATGTGCTATTCTGTGGAACGTGTTCGCCAAATAGTGCTTCGGGTTAGTCCTGGCGATCAGGTCGAATTGTGCTTCGCTCAGGCCGGCCAGCATATTGGCATAGAGCTCCTTTTCTGATAGGTGGTTCCTCACGACAAAAAAGTCTGTACCGAACAGGACCCGTTCACCGAGTTTCTTCACTGAATGGTCGATCGTCTTTTTCAGTAACGGTTGTATCCACGGATCGTGCAATATGTAACTGATATCTGCATAAACGTTCTCATAGCGCAACATCATACTGCAAATGATCGTGTACCAGTCAGCTTCCATCCAGTGAGCGTAGACACGTGTCCATTGGATGCGCTTGTGTTCGTTGTCATAATACGATCGATGAAATAATCCGCTTTCAGCATGCAGGTTCAGATCTTGGTTGTACTGGTCATTATCGGCTTCTAAATGTCGTTTCCATTCATCAACACCACCAAAATGTGCCAAGCAGATCTTCAATTGAGAAAGTGATCGGAATTTTTCATCGGGACCTTTTTCGAACAACGTTTGAATTCGGGGTTGGCAGCTCACGAGGTGCTCCCTCAAGAGGTCATCATCCAGCAGGCAGAGGTAGTTCAATGGATGTGTGTAGTTCTTTTGAAAGTCGATTCCGCGAAGTTCCAACAGGTCAATGGGTGCGATCACCGTATCGTCATGTGCGTCCTCTATTCCGGTTGAACGCTTGAAGACAGGATGCTTTGCCATTTCATCAGTGATCTTGTCTCGGGAATATATTGTGCCATGCACGCAATGGGTCATGATCGGTAAACCTTCCTGAGCTGCATACGCCCACACGGGCAATAGGTCTTCATCGAAAGGATAATAACCTAAAGCCGGGTAGATCTTGAATCCGCAGCAACCATTGCTTAGATACTTCTGGACTTTACATTCAAGCAAGACTACTTTACCGTATTCTACTTTCCACTTGAAGAAGTCATCCTCTTCACGAATTCGGCGTGGATCAATGAAGATGAAAGGCAGTATTTGATGTCCATGATCTTCACCTTTGGTAAGTTTTACAAGCCCTTCCATTTGTTTGTGGAAATCACCTAATCGGTGGACCTTCCCCGCACCCATGTATTTCATATCCATTGGTAGAACAATGAATTTGGTTTCGGCTGGGTACTGGGCCCGGAGTTTTTGAAAGAGTAGACTTAGTCGCCTTTGGTCATCACCGGTTTTCGCACTTTTCGTCTCGTAACCATAAGAGCTGAAGCGTGCGATAAGTACGTATCGCTCCAAAAGGTCCATGTACTCCGTAGCAGGAAAGCTCTTGATCATTGGAACAAACTTTTGTAGAAGGAACCAGATCTGTCTTCGAACGGCTGGGATGAATGCAATAATTGCTGCTACGAATATGGTCTTGATCGCCCAGTGTAATTCATGAAAGTATAATTTATACTTTACAAGTAACGCCAAGAACGCCGCGATATATTTCGACCCGCCATAGAAGGTGCTTTCAACCAAAACTTCATAAAGGAATAATAACACATAGATCGTAACGATCAAATTAAACGCACCTCGTACAAACTTCAAGAAGCTGTTTCGTTGGATCCTGTTCTGCGCCTTTACCTTGTTTATGCGTATGGTTTCTTGTGCCGGTTCATACCGCTCGGCATACTTCCGTCGGTTGCACTTCACGTAAAGTTTCATGAAGTAATCCATTCGCGCCCACTTGTACAACGGCCACGGAAGAATACCCTTTGCAAGCTCTGGAGGCACGTGATAGTTGTTGAACAAGTGCACGTGGCAGTTCACTATGGGGTCCTTCACTTTACTCATTTTTGATCCAGTGCGTACTGATCACTTATAGAGATCTTATGATGCCAGTACTATCGGTCAGAAATGCATTGACTTGCCACCACATTATTGTGATGGCTCATGGTCGAATGGAACGTAAATCTGTGGAGTTAAGAATTAGGTACTATCTGCACACCAAACCGGAACTGGAAATTCTTCTTCACGAAATCATCTCCGGAATACCAATTAGCCACTATTCGAACGACGCTATTCAATGCTAAACCTGCGCTGAATTGCCAAAGATCGATACCTCCCTCTGACGTACGATCAAGATTATGCCAAAAAACAGCATTTCCACTTATGTGAGAATAGCGCACTTGACCAAAAAGAGCCATGCGATCCTTAATCCCAGTAAGTGAAAATACCATTTCTGCACCATTATCAAAGTTTTGGCCAACGACATTTGTGTCTACCCCGATCTTAGGAAGATCGAAGGATAATCGAGGTGCATAATGCAAGCGAATGGACAATCGACGGTTCAGTGAGGTAAATCCGACAATTGGCACACCGAAATTCAAAACCCCGTTTCCGCCACCGCCAAGAATACGTTGCACCTGATCTTGGAAAGTGGCGCTGGAGTCTGAAACTGGCACTGTATCTGGCTCACTCGTCTTGTTGCTGATCAGCGCACCAAAACCCATTCGCACTGGTCCGAAATAATCATAAACAACCTCCGAGTATAGAGATGCTTTCTGTGCTTGCCCACTATACGTGAGGAGATTATTCTTTAGGAGTTTTCCCCGTTCCTCTTCAGAACTGAAACCATCGTAGAAATATTCCGTCGCAATTCGCCGGACCGCCAAGCCATAAAGCCCTTCTGTTACATCCGGATCGAACCGGATGCGCAACAATTCTTCTCTGTACGACTGGAAATCCTGCCTTCGCTGTCGATATGCGGCTTTCAGTGAATCGATCAGTTCTTTTGAATCGGCGGAGCGGTCATTATCCAGTGCTTGGAACGAAGCTCTTCGGAATGCTTGTTTGTGTTTCTTGTTTTCGGCTCGATCGTCTTTCAAAAATGCATATACACTCTTTACTTGTATTGACGAATCAGACGGTTCAAGGAATTTATTCAGTTCAACTTTTGTTAAGTCTATGTTGCTTTTCCGAGACTCACTGTTTGGAAAAACAAATGGCCCCGTTTGTGCGAACATTGTGCATGAGGTTGAAAGCAGGAATATCGCAATTGTTGTTCGTCTCATTGTCATATACTTTTCAGTTCAATTATTTAGACTTCTACACCATAAGATTCCGTGAACGCCGCTTCAGCGTATGATTTGCTGGCGTAAGCAAACCCTTTGTCTCCCCACAGAGTGGTTCCCCAACTGTTTCGCACGATGAAATGATCAGGCGTGTATCCGACAATAGAGACAGCGTGGCCACCTAGGTTGTCGCTGGCACGGTAGCGCGCTAGTTTGCCCCGTGTCTCTTTCGCATCCATAAAGGCGTTGTCACAGTTCAGCCGGGTGAGAATGGGGCCTTTGTTGGCGATCCAGCGCCGCCATTCATTCAGGTCTTGGCCTAATGAGAAGTAGCGCATCACCTTCAACTGCGCAGCAATCGCGTAGAACACATCGGTCTCATCCGGATAGAGTATTCCGCGACCGAAAGGCAACACGCTATCCAGCACTGCGCCGTATTTGCGCGATACATCGAGTGCTGCTTTCAGACTGGTTCCATCGCTTTCAATGAATGAGGTTGGTTTGTCGGTGAATTCATCGATCTCCTTTGCGGCCATCCATGTAAAGCGCGTGCTAAGCCTACGGTTGGTGGCGATCCTTCCGGCTTTTGCGAAATGCCAACGCAGCACACCTTCGGCGCAAGCCCAGCCAACGCACGAGCCGGTACTTCCTTGGTCGCCAATGGTCCACCAATCTTCTCGCAAGTCTTTTTTAGGCGGAGGTGGTGCTGGTGCGCGTAGTGCGCCAGCGGCACGTGCTGTGTGCAAGTTCCAATCGTTTGCGGTGTTCAATGAAGGAAGGCAATTGAGGACGCGGGGAGGTGATTTCTTTGTTGCCATTTTTTTGAGGAATTTGTTGACTTAAGCTTCGTTCATGCGCTCCACCGCCACCCCAACACATCACTCGCCGGGTAACTACTTACACAAACACTATTACTCTGATTACCGCCTAACACCATGATGCCGGTACCGCGCGTTTCGAGGTAGAAGGCCACATGGCCACTGGTGGTGCTGTTGCCGCGTTTGAAGACTGCGATGCATCCGGGAACGGGCTCGTTAATTTTTTTGCCCCATTGCAACCAGCTGCGAGCGGCGGCGGAGTTGGTGCCGCGCAAGTTTGCTTTGGTGATGCACCAGTTAACGAATGACGAGCACCATGCCACCTCATCGGTGGTTGCTTTGAGACCTGTAGTACTGTGGTATTCAATTATGCGCTGGTTATGCTCAGGACCTGGATATTCCTTAACACCGATCTCTGCACGGGCGATCTTCAACCAAGCAGGCTCATCTATCGGTGGAGCGGTGGCAACCGGTTCGATGTAGGTGGTGCTTACCCAACCGGTAAGTGTGCCATCGCGCAATTTTGCGCTCACTTGCGCCCAACCATTCCGCGGTCCTTGCAAGAGGTCCAATGCGGTATGCTGCGGTAGGCGACCGATGATGGATCGATTGGTACTTGGGCCTTCGCGAAGGCGAAGTACAGAGGCGGTGGTGCGGTGAGTTGGCATGGTGTTTCGTTCGAACAAAAGTCACGAGAGGATGATCTGCTCACAATACCCAGTTACAGGTATTCTGATATTACAGCTGGATATGTTTATAGTAGAAACCAAGTTGAAGCCGACGTTAAGCAGTGCAAATGGTACGCATGCGCATTCGGGCTTTAATACCTCCCGCCCATTCCCATCCAAGAAACTTCTATCGATCCATTGTGCATTCATGTGGTACTTCTTGTTGGTGTTACACAAGTACTTCTTCCACCACGTCGCAGGATCATGTGCGGGTTCTTCTGTCAGCAGGCCAGGAACCCATGATCGGTGTGATCAACTTCTTTGCAAAGGCGAAATAAGCGCATTGTTGAATGCGCCTACTCCCGAAAAACCCTAGGGTACTACTCCCGAAAAATCATAGGGGTGGAGACCTATACTAACAGTGCGGATTGTCGCGGAAAATGTGTATTGCGTTCTGCGCGTTGCGATGAATTCGTTGTGCTTTTGTGCAGGATACGATCAGGTACATAGAGGGGAATATCCAAGTACAGCAATGGTTATCGGTGGTCGGTCGGTTACGGCTTGGCGTTGTGCAGGAGGTTGCATGGTGCATTACGCGCTTTCGTTGGGTTGCATTTTGTCGGGAGATCCGTAACATAATTTCTGGAATAGCACTGCGTGTTTTTCGGGAGTACCCCCCTATGAAAAACACGCAGTGCCACCTCGAACGGGGCCGGTACTTTGGCCGCCAGAATAGAACCACATTCCATGACCCAGTTCCGGTACGTCCCCAAGAAAGAATTCACGTGTATCTCGCGTGATTTTTCCCTTCATATTCAACGCGGTCCGGTTGCTTCTCCCCAACCGATCGTGGTGCCCCAGCTGCGCTTTTCGGTCGACGATGTCAGTAGAGCGCTGGATTCGTTGGCTACTTGCGCGGCTGGGCAAGGGAACCTGCGCGGCATCACCGTTCACTTCGGGTTGGATAGGAATGGCGCGCTGGATCTGGTATTGCAGTTCGTCTGCATGTACCCGGTAAACGGCACGGCCGATACCTACACCTATACGCCTACCGCTACCTACTATGTTATTGTTGGTGGTCATTTGGTGCGTGCACCTGATGCCATAACGAATTGGTTGGCGGATAGCGGCGACCGGTATACGAAGGAGGTGGTGAAACGCCGCACGGACGGCCCAACGTGGGAGCCTTTCCGGTCGGGTGTGGATGTTACGAGCATCACGTTCCTCTACGAGGGTGAGTTGGATCTGTTGATCGCCGAGAACGGATTGACCGGGAGCGACCTGCTGGAACTGGTGCCTGCTGCGGAGCCGGCAACATGGAAAGAGGATGGTCACGGTGGCATTGAGGAGAAGGACTTTTACCAGAGCCTCTGTTGGGTTGGTGTAGGGGTGGAATTGGATGATGTGGATCACACTGAGAAGTTCAAGAACAAGGGGGCGGATCTGGGTTCGCTCTGCCCGCCGAATTGTGCATTGCTTTATTTACCGGAAAGAGGGCAACCCCGCAGGCCTGGCTGTTGAACGCATGCGGTTCCTGCACATGTGGTATACTTGGGCATGGGCGCAGCCGATATCAATAGGATACTCCTCTTAGTGAGCATGAGCATAGCGCTGGGTTTTTGGTTACGGATACCGGTACCTCGCCAACCGGCGTTCCGGGTGGTGGGTCTGCTGATCGGTGCCGGGCTGCTCATGGAACTAATGGGTGCTGCACTGGCATGGCGAAGCGTGAATAACACCGCGTTCTACAATGGTTACGCATTGGTCGATTGCTTGATCGCGCTATGGATCTGCTACCTGATGGTGCCTGCACGGATCCTGGTGGTAGCGATCGGTGCAGCACTCGTGGTCAGTGCAATGGCATGGGATTTTATGGACCGGGACGCTGACCCGAACGTATTTCTTGGTCGCGGTATCGTGCTTAGCGCGGTAGTACTTACTCTGGTGCTTATGGCCGTGCTGTGGCAGTTGGCGCAGACCAGTGCTGTGCCGTTGCAGCTCGTGCCAGGGTTCTGGCTCTTCATGGGGCTATTGGTCTACTTCGGTTGCATGTCGCCGATCCTCACCATCATCGATCGCGTGTACGCGCAGGACCATGCGCTTGCCCAACGGCTCTACCAGATCATGCCGATGCTGTGTGTAACGCGTTATGCCATCACTGCATTTGCCTGTAAATTGGAAAGCAGTACCGCACATGGATGATCCTTCGCTCATATTCGCTATGCTGATCGGCACGTTGCTGCTGGTGATCATGATCAGCATCACGGGACTCTTGCTTGTGGTGAATGCGAACAAGCGCCATAAGCACCGTGCTGAAATGGCCGAGGCGGACCTTCGGCGCAAGCAGGAAGTAGTAAGTGCGGATCGCGATTCGCGCGAACAGACTTTGAGCATCATCGGTCGCGAGCTGCATGACAGTGTGGGGCAGTTGCTCACCGCTGCGCGCATGGGCTTTTCCACCGTACCGGAATATACGGATGAGCCACGCATCATGGCCATGGGGGCCTTGAAGGAAGCCATTGACGAAGTGCGGTTGTTGGGGAGGACCTTGAACAATGATAAGTGGAAGACCCGCACCTTGGCGATGGCGATCACCGATGAGGCCAACCGCATCATGCGCATCCGTACGGTGCACGTGGAGGTGGAGATAGAAGATGATCCGTTGGATCCACCTACGGATACGAAGATCATTCTTTATCGCTCGTTCCAAGAGGCGCTGAACAATGCACTGAAACATGCGGATGCCCAACACATCCGTGTACGCATGAGCGGCGTTGTACAGCACACGCTATCCATTACGGATGATGGGTGCGGGTTCGATCCGCTCGCGGTAACGGAGGGCACCGGTTTGCTGAATATCCGCAACCGCTGCGCACTGATCGGTTACGATGCTACCTTGGTGACCGCCATGGGCACTGGTTGCTCCTGGACATTTAGCCCTCTCCCCAATGGAAACATCCGTAGCGCTGATCGATGACCACCACATGGTGCGCAAAGGCCTGGCCAGCATCGTGAACAGTATGGAAGGGTACCGGGTTACCATGGATTTCCCGAACGGCAAGGAATTCGTGGACGCGTTGAATGTTACCAACTTGCCGCAGATCGCGATCGTGGACCTGAGCATGCCCGTCATGAACGGGTTCGAGACCATGGATTGGCTCCGGAAAAATGCGCCTTCGGTGCGTGCGTTGGCCTTGACCTTCGATGCGGCGGAAGATGCCATGGTGCGTGCGATACGCTCCGGTGCACGCGGGTTCCTATTGAAGGAAGCGCCGCCATCGGAACTAAAGCTCGCACTGGATAGTTTGATGTTGACGGGCTACTACCACACCGAGGATGTGCTGCAGGGCATGATGAATTCCAATGAAGAGAAGACCGTGTACGAACGCCAAAGCGAAGAACTGGGTGGACTACTGACGGCACGCGAAATGGAGTTCCTGCTATTGGTATGTGCAGCGGAAGAACATACCTACGAACACGTGGCGGAATTAATGGGCATCCAAGGCCGCACCGTGGATTACTACCGCAAAAGCCTCTTCGAGAAACTCAACGTAAAGAGTAAGGTGGGCATGGTGCTCTTCGCCGCGCGGCACGGGCTTTTGCCGTTGGACGCGTGAATGGAGTTAGTGTTTCTGACTGCTGTTCACGTGTGAAGAGCAATTGGATAGCGATGCGGCTCGATGTTTATATTTACATATCCCTTTCGAACAATGAAGACCTCCAGCATCCTTATTCTCTGTACATTCCTACTCAGCACCTCCTGTCGGAAGGATATCGCGATCGAAGATGATCCGGGGATCGATCCATCGCCGATGACAAGTATTGCCAACATCGGTGATACGATCGAATTCGGGCTGGTGGACAATATGCTGATCGATAGCGATTCGATCGTGCTTCAGCCTGGCATAAACCAGTCGCTTACGCATAACATGGATGTGGATGCGGATGGGGTCACGGACTTTCAGATCTTTATGCAAACCTCTGTTTCCTTGGGTGCCGGTTTCCAGGCTTATTCGTTTATGCGGAGCGTGCATCCGAATGCCACAGTGCGCGGTCTGCTGCGGCCCGATACGACGTTCGTTCATGATGATACGGTAAGTGTCGATAACATCATCCACCGGGTCTACTCGTGCAGACGGGTGGGACCATTGGATCCGATCAGTTCCATCGTGCCGGACGTTACGAAGATCCTTCCGTTCCAAAGTGGTGACGAGCTCACCGTAATGGATGCGTTCTACGCGGATACGATCGCTTTGCGTCGCACGAACTATTCATCGCCCGTTCCGAACTATGAACCACCTTACCAAATACAGACTACAGGCGATAGTGATTGCTTCCTGCTTCCACTTGGCGAGGTGGTGTACATCGGCTTCGCGATGATGGATGGAAGCGGCAGTGAACGCTTGGGCTGGTGGAAGCTGAACCATGTTACCGCTTCCAGGATCGTGATCTACGAACAGGCGATACAAGCGCCGTAGGGTAGTGTGAACACGATCGTGTGTGCGTACATCGAAACGTTGGGTATCAGCGGCACCGATGAATATGTCGCAGGGTCCTGAAGGGGAGAGCCGACGAAGGTTTGGTGCGACGGCGAAGGTTGAATTGATCGTGTAGTTCAACAACGCATTCACAATGCATCAGTGCATACATTTACATATTCTCCCATGCCATGAAGAACTCCAGCATTCTAATTTTCTGTGCGATCATTCTCAGCACTTCATGCCGAAAGGAACATGGAATTGAGGATCCTGCGGGTAGCGGTCCCTCGCCGGTGCAGACAACGATCAACGTGGGTGATACGATCACCTTCGGGTTGGTGGACAATATGCTGATCAACGGAGATTCCGTCGTTCTGGAACCGATGATCAACCAATCGGTCACGCATGACATGGACGTGGATGCGGATGGGATCACGGACTTTCAGATCTTTCTGCAAACGAACTTTTCCATGGGTGGCGGTTTCCAGGCCTATTCCGTCCTGACGAGCCAACATGCGAATGCTACCCTGCGCAGTTTTCAACGTTCTGATACGTCATTCGTTCATGACGATACGGTCAGTGTATCCATGATCCACCGTGTCTATTCCTGTCGGCGCTTGGCACTGGTTGATCAGATCAGCTCCATAGTACCGAACGTTACGAAGATCCTGTGGTTCCACACTGACTACATGCTCACCAGTGAGGATGCATTCTACGCGGATGCAATACAATTAAGGCGCACCAATTCAGGAGTATCAACTCCGAACTATGAACCTCCTTATCAGATCGTGTCGGAAACAATTAATGATTGCTTCCTGTTACCACTTGGTGAGGTGCTGTATATAGGCTTCGCGATGGTGGATGGTAACGGCAGTGAGCGCTTGGGCTGGTGGAAGCTGAACCATGTGACTGCTTCCAGGATCGTCATCTACGAACAGGCGATACAAGTACCTTAGATAGGGAGTTGGAGGTCAGTTCGCGTGCGACCTCAAACCGCTGCTTCAAGCTTTTGCTGGGTATCTCAAAGAGGACCCCGCAGTTGCTGTTCATTGCGCCAATGAGAAACTGGGTCGCTGCCGGAAGGAAGAAGCCCAGGCAAAGGTTTGATGAGTCGCAGGGTCCTGAAGCGGAGACCAGGCGAAGGTATGAGATCCGGTGAAGGTTTGATGCGAACGTGACGATCCAGCGATAGCAGATTCACCCCTTTTTCGGTGGGAAGGGCTTGATCCGCTCCGATATGTATTCGGAGGTCTCTTCCAAGTTGCCGGGTTGTTCGCCGGTGCCGGAATCCACTCGTCCTAATTCCACTTCATCGTCATCCATTTTCATGCTCGCCATGTAGTAGCCGCCGGGCCCTTTTACGTGGTGGAATCCTGGTACACCTTCCGCAGCAACGTTCGGATTAACGGGTGTGTGCTTCTGCTTTTTCATGGTGATGGTGGTTGGTATTATTTACACGGCATATTCAAAGGTACTACTCGCGTGCCATGTTCTTGTGCATAGCTACTGCAAGATCTGTTCCTTTCATTGATTGATCGCTTCTTGACGATCCATTCCTGTTTTAGTTTTTATTTTGTTCGTTGTGTTTCGCGGGATCATGATGGTGTTGAATGAGAATAGGCGGTCTGCTCCCGCAGACCGCCTATTCCTATTTCTTGCTACTTGCTTTGTAGCAAGTTCATGTACTGAGGTGATCGGCACGATCAGTGCGCCTGTTTTTCTTTGTTGAATGCAGACCGCATATCTTCTACGATATCGCGCACTTGATCTTTGGTCTTGCCCAACTTCTGCTGCATCTTACCATATAGCTCATCCTCTTTTCCTTCAGCGTAGGTCAGATCATCATCGGTCAACTCGCCGTACTTCTGCTTTAGTTTACCTTTCAGTTCGTTCCAGTTGCCTTTCAACTTGTCTTCGGTTGGTGTGCTCATCTTTATTGGGGTTTTAGTTAATGATTCGTGTTAACACTTTAATGGGTGCACGTGCCATGCCATGGAGTTCGTAAGGGTGGTCATGCCCACTGTACGCGGGGCTTACGAGGCATTCGGCACCTTGCTCTGGCGTTCCTGAATTGTGGAACCAAGCCACACGTTGGGGTGTAGGTTCCACATGATGCGTTCATTCCGGCACGGACCTCGTGATCTTCTTGTTCGTGCTACACGCTTACGTAGATAGGGTGTGTATGCCGCCGACGCCTATTCGTAAAGGATCGGTACGCGAATGGTACTGAACCCAGCGAACCCTTAAAAACACCAACCAAATGAAACTGTTGAAGAGCAATTTGATAATGGCCTCGCTAGTAGCCGGGTCTTTTCTTGTAGTGAGCTGCAACAACACGCCAGCAGAGCAGCGCGACGAGATGAATGATAAAGTGGAAAAGATCGAGGACAAAGCGATCGACGCGACGACCGCACGGGATTGGCAAGCCGAACGCACGGAGATCATGAACGACCTACGCGACCTGCGCACGAAGGTTGACAACAAGCTCGCGGAGGTGAATGAGGACCTTGCGAATACGGATATCAAGCCAAGTGTGAAAGCGGACAAGGAGGCAATGAAAGCTGAATTGACCAAGGAGCTGAACATGTTGGACGAGAAGATCGGTAACGTTGAGAATGCGACCGCCGATGCTTGGGATATGACCAAGTCCGATGCCGAGAACACCTCGAAAGAAGTGAAGTCCTGGTGGGAGACCCAAAAGGAAAAGGTGGATGCGGAGACCGATGCCGACCATGACAAGGACGGACATTAATTCGAATATGATGTTGAGGTGAAAGTTGACATCATCACTCCCGTTGAACGTTCGGGAGAAGATCAGAAGGGGCTGTCTCGAAAGGGATGGCCCCTTCTTGTTTTGATGGGGATTGGATGTGGTGCTGATTCAGAGACCTACCAGATCGGGATTATTTGCGGCCTTGCCCGTGTAAAGGACAGGACCGAACCCAAG